>ERZ1034928.289-NODE-289-length-27991-cov-48.180054_pt1 | contig 27991 bp, 31 predicted proteins | sample MGYA00520627_ERZ1034928 | MGnify/ENA primary metagenome ERZ1034928 (study PRJEB33766, sample SAMN09781755) | gut metagenome | biome: gut microbiome | host: Homo sapiens | place: Madagascar | study: EMG produced TPA metagenomics assembly of the PRJNA485056 data... | reverse complement strand
CAACCGGAGCCTCCCGCGTGGAGGTCACCATTGAGGAGGCAGAATGATGGATGCTGTGAAGTTTTTGAAAACATTATGCAGAATGTGCAACTGTGAGTGCTGCAACTGCGAGTTCAGGAAAAGGCTTAGCGTGTTTGAAACCTGCGCAGCCTGGAGAAAAACCCACCCGGACGAGGCCGTTGCCATCGTCGAAAAGTGGGCAAAGGAGCACCCCGTCAAAACCCGCCAGAGCGAGTTCTTGAAGATGTTTCCCGATGCGCCAATATATCCAGACACAGGGCTTGTCCGGGTATCCCCCTGCCAAGTGGATAGAGCATTATGTGGGAATTGCCCCACAGGGATAGACTGCATTGAGTGCAGAAAGGCGTTCTGGGAGGCGGAGGTGGAGGAATGACCCGTGAAGAGATTTTAGCCGCTGCCAAGCAGTGCGTGTGCGGAGACAGGGACCAGGATTACGGTAGCCCGGAAACGTCTTTCAACATGATCGCGGCGCTGTGGGAGCCGTATATCCGCGAGAAATGCGTCAACCCGGACGGCGACGTCTGTATTACCGGCTCTGACGTGAGGGCTATGATGTGCCTGTTTAAGCTGGCCCGCATCGCCACCGGCCACGGCAAAGCAGATAACTGGATTGATCTTGCCGGATATGCCGCCTGCGGCGGGGAATTGGAGGGCGTATGAAAGTGTTGATAGCCTGCGAGGAATCACAGGAAGTCTGCAAGGCGTTCCGGGCGCTGGGCCACGAGGCGTATTCCTGCGACATTCAGGAGCCGTCCGGCGGGCATCCTGAGTGGCATATCTTAGGCGATGCGATCAAGGCCATCGAGGGGGGCAAGTGACCACAATGGACGGGGAGCCGCATGACGTTGACCAGTGGGATCTGCTGATCGCGCACCCGCCGTGCACAGATCTGGCAGTTTCCGGAGCGAGATGGTTTGCAGAGAAGCAAAGAGACGGCAGGCAACAGAAGAGCATCGTATTTTTTATGCAGATGGCGCTGGAAAACTGCCCCCGCGTGGCGGTGGAAAATCCAGTTTGCATCATAAGTTCTGCATGGCGACGCCCTGACCAGATCATACATCCTTGGCAGTTAGGCCACCCGGAAGAAAAGACAACCTGCCTGTGGCTCAAAGGACTGCCAACGTTGAAGGAGACGGAGAATGTGCGGGAGCACATGATGAATCTCCCTCAGTGTGAGCGTGAAAGGTTGCATTGGTTATCGCCCAGCCCAAACCGGGCTAAAATTAGAAGCAAAACCTTCCCCGGCATCGCCAAAGCCATGGCGGAGCAATGGGGTGGAGACGTTAGGGAGGAATTATGAGCGACTTGGAGCAGACCGCCATAGAGCGGCTGAAAGCGGCATCGGATATGAGCCTGCGGCTTTTTGAAAAACCGTTGGTGATCACCTACTCCGGGGGGAAGGATAGCGACGTGCTCCTGCATCTGGCGGAGAAAAGCGGCATCCCATTTGAAGCTCTGCACTCTCTCACTACGGCGGACGCGCCGGAGACGGTGCGCCATGTGTACGATACGTTTTATCGGCTGGAATGCAAGGGCATCAAGTGCGACGTGGACAAGCACGTCCAGCCGGACGGCTCCCGTATGACCATGTGGAAACTGATTCAAAAGAAGCTCATGCCGCCCACACGCCTGATGCGGTACTGTTGCGCCGTCCTTAAAGAGGGAGGAGGCAAGAATCGGTTTATCGCTACGGGTGTTCGCTGGGCGGAATCCACGACCAGGAAACGCCGTGGCGGCTTAGAGGTATTAACGTCTAAGCCACAAAGCAACCTGATCCTATCAAGCGATAACGACGAGGATCGCCGATTATTTGAAACATGCCAGCTCAAGGGGAAGCGAGTAGTAAACCCGATCATTGACTGGAAGGACGATGATGTGCTGGACTATGCCGTTGTCGGAAAAATCCCCATGAACCCGCTGTATTGCGAGGGTTTCCACCGGGTGGGCTGCATTGGCTGCCCCATGGCATCCAAAACCAGAATCATGGAATTTGCCCGCTATCCAGAGATCAAGACAGCGTGGATTCGTTCGTTTGACAAAATGTTGATAATACGGATCGAAAGGGGCATGGAAGCATACTCTTGGCGCTCCGGTGTGGATGTATTTCATTGGTGGATGGAGGACGGCGTTCTGCCGGGGCAGGAAGTATTAGACGGATTTGAGGAGGATGTATGAAAGATCAAGAACTCGTAAAAGCACTGCGGGAACACGCAGAATGGCAGCGCGGAAACGAATGGGAGACACCGATCACGCTGGGCGACGACTTGGTAGAAGCCGCTGACCGGCTGGAGAATCAAAACGCACACATCGCGGCACTCCAGAAGGAAATTGAGAAGCTGCGGGCGCAGCTGCCCCGGTGGAACCCGGTGGAGGAGCGGCTGCCTGAATATGGCGTCAGAGTTTTGGCAACCGATATGTACGAGGGAGATGACTATACCGGGATCTGGACACGGGAGGAATACAAGGACGATGCAGACGGCTGCTGGTATGATGATCATGGCTGGTGGCATGCGAGTGATGACGCTACACACTGGATGCCGCTGCCGAAGGCGCCGGAGGTAGAGTGATGAGGAAGGCTGTTATGCTGAGCATCCGCCCCAAGTGGGTGGAGAAGATCGCCAACGGCGAAAAGACCATCGAAGTCAGAAAGACCAAGCCAAAGCTGGAAACACCGTTTAAGTGCTATATCTATTGCACGCTGCCAAAATATCCGCACGAGGACTTCATCGCGACGAACTATCCAATGCCACAGTTTTACGGCGGCGGCAAGGTCATTGGCGAGTTTACCTGTGACCGGATTTACAAAATTGACAAGGATAGTACGGATTTTCTTTTTAAGGCCGGGGGCCTATCCGTTTACAAGCAAGCTGCCGAAGAAAAGTGTGGCCTGTGTGTGGCTATGACAGACGATGAGTTGCACGGCTATCTTGGACATTGCCAGGGCTACGGCTGGCATATCTCCGGCCTGCTGATCTATGACCAGCCGCGGGAACTAAGCGAGTTCCAGCGTGCAACTGACCCGTGCGATTCTTGCCATGCAGAATACACATGGGAATGCACAGACTGCAAAAAATGGGGCGGTGACATTAAGCACCCGCCCCAGAGCTGGTGCTATGTGGAGGCGATGAAGGATGGCTGAACTAAAACCGTGCCCGTTCTGCGGCGGAGAAGCAATACTTGAAACAGTAGATGGCAACAGCTCAAAAGAGTGCTATATATACTGTCCAGAGTGTGATTTTGAAAGTGGCGTATATAGCGAACCCAAATTTATCGTCGAAAAGTGGAACAGGAGGGCTGACAATGGATGAATACATTAAGCGGGAAGCTGCGATTGCGATAATTGAAGAAAAACAAAAGGAGCTTTGCCCTGTTGGGCGATATGGCAGAGGCTATGTGTATGGCTCAGACAGGGAAAAGTATGACGCTTGGGATGAGATTATTGATGCTTTAGAAAATATACCAAGCGCGGACGTTGCGCCGGAGACGCGGTGCAAGGACTGCAAGCAGTATCGCGTATACATGGGGCGCGATATGTGTGCAAAAGACGCTACTGTAATTGCAGGAAATGAAGTTGGGCTTGGGTAGCTGCAAGTGATAAGTGGAGGGATATCCTCCGAGCAGAAAGCCTGATCTATGAATACCGCATGAATAGAGATGCCTATATCAAATGGAAGAAAAATGCGAATAAGGACGGAGGTGCTGACCATGTATGAATCGCCAATTAAAGTATTCCAAGGAAATCTTGAAATGCAGTTTGAGGGTGAAATTCTCAAAGCCGTGCAGCGGGCTGACATTACCGTTGATAGGGATGAACTAATCCGAGCGCTCCGCTATGACCGTGAGCAGTATCAGAAAGGTTTCGACGATGCAAGGAAGGGTGCTGTGCCTGTGGTGCGGTGTGAGGACTGCAAGCATTTGTGCGTGTGGAATCGAAAAGATATGTACGCATTTTGCCCTAAAACAAACATCGCGTTTTTGCCGTTTGAGCAGGACACAAGGACATTCTTTTGCGGCTTCGGCGAGAGAAAGGACGGAAAGGATGGCTAAACAATCCGGCATGATTGCCTTTGCCGAGCAATTCGCCCAGGCGAAAGTGGAAGCCGCCCAGCGGCTGATCTCCCAGTACATGATCGATACCCTGCAAATGACCCTCCACCAGACGGAGGGCTGGGGGTATGAGCGGATCATGCGGCTGACGGAGGCGTGGCAGCAGACCCAAAAGGAGTACACGCCCGCCCTCAATTCCAGCGACCCGGCGGCGGATGTGATGCAGGAGCACATGGACCGGGTGATGGCCCAGATCATCAGCGGCAAACAGGAGCTAACGCCGTTCTCGGAGCGGTATCACGAGCTGCGGAAAGTGACATATGGGAGGCAACATGACAAACGATGACAAAGCCCTGTTAATGGCATATGCGGAAAACAACATGAACCGGGCACAAACCAGCAAGGCCGTCTATCTGCACACCAATTCTATTCGCTATCGGTTCGCCGTTATCCGCCGGGAGACTGGGTTAGACCCGCAGTGCTTTTATGACCTAGTAAAGCTGCTGGGAATCGCGGAAGAGAAAGGCGGCTGACGCTCATAGAAATCTTAAAGGGGGAGGGGCACTTCGTAAAGGAGGCCCATTATGAAATACCGATACACCGTCCAGCAGCTCCAGCAGATGGAGCGATGCCGCTACCTCACAGACCGGGAGCGGCGGGTGTTCAACCTGGTTTGCCGCCGTGGCTGGGCAATCGAGGATGCGGCGGCAGAGCTGTACCTGTCCCGCTCCGCTGTGGCCGCCTGCCTTCGTTCCATCCGGAATAAAGCTGGCATATTCCCTTCAAACAAAAAACATCCTTAAACCATGACAAGCGGTGTCCTGTGGTACGGTAACCATAGAGCACCGCTTGTTTTGCGCGCGGAAACAGGGGGTGTATTTTTAGAGAAGGAGGAATCTCTCTATGGCTGAATTTGCAAGCAAGGGCGTCGCGGGCACTGCTCTCGGCACCGGCATTGCCGGTCTGTCTCTGGGCGTCCTGAACTCTCTGGGCGGTCTTGGCGGGATGCTGCTGGGCAATCGCGTCATCCCCTTTGCCGCTGGTATGGCGGCGGAGGCCGGATGCAGCGAGAACCACACGGTCAACCGCTACGAGCTGTCCATGGTGCAGGAGAACGCCAAGCTCCGCAGCGACATTGCCCTGCGGGATGCCAACACCTACCAGGACCAGAAGATGTTGGAGATGTACAAGTACATCGACGGCAAGCTGGGCGAGGTGCATGGTGCGCTGGCTTCTCAGGCGGTCAATAATCAGGCCACCAAGGACAGCTTCCAGCTGTTGCAGGAGCGTATGGACTGCTGCAAGAACGAGCTGTGCGGGGCCATTTCCCGGGAGCGGGACGAGCGGAAGTGCGCTGACAATACCATTGTCACCTACACTAACGCCACCTTTTACCCCAAAATGGTCGCGGACATCACCACCGGCACCGGCACCACGCCCCAGTCCACCTATAACCCCCTCCCCGTCTCCACCTGTGACTGCAACTGCGGTCGCTAAGAGACGAAGAGGGAAAAAGAGAGGGGCATAGCGCCCCTCTCTCCCGTCATTGGAGGAATCTATGGTAACATTGGAACAGATCAAGCAGGGCGCTGCCCGCTATGTAGATGAGGAATTTACCGGCAAGCTCACCGGCTGGCAGAAATGGGCCGTCGGTGCCGGGGCCGCTATGGCCCTTGGCAATTTGGACGCCAGCCTTTCCGCCCTCCGGGAGCATCCCGCCGTGAAGGCCCTCGGCGTCTTTGACGAGGCGGGGAACGTCGATCTGGACAAGATCTACACCTGCCTGAAAACTGAAGCCGCCAAAGGCCCCGTCACCACCAATATCCCCCTGATTGGGAATGTCACGCTGAATGAAACGGATGTGGACAAGCTCTACACCCTCATCAAGCAGAGTTAGGAGGATCTTATGTACGAGATCAAACACTTGGCCGAAGGGATCCGGGAAGAACTGGACGATGCCGAGAAGTACGCCCGTGAGGCCGTCAAGCACGCTGAGGACCCGGAGGACGCCAGCACTTACGCCGACCTCAGCCGTCAGGAGCTGGGCCATGCCAATCGGCTCCACGAAATGGCCGTTCGCCATATCGAAAAGGCGAAGGACGCCGGTCACCATCCCACGGAGGCCATGCAGGCCGTCTGGGACTGGGAGCATGAACGGATGATGGACCGCGCCGCCCATGTGAAAACGCTCCTGTCCATGATGTAAAAGCCAAACAAAACACCCCCGCCAGACGGCGAGGGTGTTTTCTTATTTGTAGGGGTTCTTGGCGTTGGTGGTGCAGATAATGTCCCACAGATCCGCCCGGTGCTCCTGACCGGCAAGGGCGGCGCTGGCCTCCGCCTTGCTGACTCTGCCGTTTCCGTTCGTGTCGGCGCTCTCTTTCAGCCCAACATATTCCTCAACCGAAACACCCGCACGATAGGCTTCTTTCGTTTTCTCATATGCCTTGCCGACAAGATAGCTTTTATAACGGTCATCGGTGTACAGGCTCAGGAACTCCACCGTAGACAGGCCGACGTCCTTCTTGGAGGTTTGCGCGTTGACTGCCCACTTTTCCATAGAATCCTTACCTAGAACACTGCCCTTCGCCACCTCGTACCCGTAAGACTGGCATTTCGCCATCAGCTCTACCTGCCGTTCCGCGCTTGCTTTCTTGTATGCGCGGGTGCCGGTCATAGCCATCATGGTTCCATTCGTCACAGTACCGCGCGTCCGCTGGAAGTCTTGGCGCTGTTCATAGTCCATTTGGGCGGTGTGCGTTTTGCCGTTTTTGTCCGTAAAAGAGATCTCCTTCGGGATGCGGTTTGTGGGGTAGAAAGAGGTGTTCCCCCCAGAGCGTTCCCGCAGGGATTCCAAGTCCTTAGACAGCTCACCCTGCTGGTATTGGTTCACTCCAACGGGGTTCAGCATGGAATTAAACAGGCGTTCCGGCGTAGTGCCCTGATACATCCGCTCATTGCCCAGCGTGTCAACGGAGCCAGGAAGGGTTTCCCGCAGTCCGGGGATGCGGCTTTTCGCCTCCATTGCCAGCCGTTCCGTAAAGGTGTCCGCGTAGCCGGTAGAACGGGGGCGGTCATCCATGCCCAGTGCAAACGCCCGCAGAGCGTTTGGCGTCACAGAGGATACGGCCGCACTTGCTCCATTTTTCAGAAGGGATTCCAGCGGATCCTTGCCGTATTTGAACACGTCCTTTGTAAAGCTGCCAACAGACTGGATGACCGGAAGGTCTGCCGATGCGCTGATGAGCGCGTCCGGGGCCGCCTTGAACGTGGAAACAACGGGGTTCCCCTCGCTCTTTGCCATTTCCGCGCCCAGATCCATCAACAAATTCAGCGGCTCCACGGAGGACAGGTCTATCAGCGTGTCACCGTATTGCCATTCGGTCCCGCCGCCGGACAGCCAGCGTTTGGCCGCAGACAAGTTCAGCTGCGTCCCGGTCATGCCCTCGGCCCGGTTCAGTGCCGCTACCTTTTCATCGTCCTCATCGTCCGCCTTCCGCATGAGCCCCATTTTTACAAGGTTCATAAAGCCGAACGCAATTGCGGTGCCGGTCAGTCCTCTGGCCGCGTTGGAAACGCCCTTGGCTTGCAGCTCCACATCTGCGCCACTGCCACGAACGGCCTTTGCAACGGCTTCCGCGATCTCAACAGTACCCTTTACTGCGTTCAGCGGGGAATACTCCGCGCCACGGGAAACAAGGTTGCCGGCCACTCTGGTAAACGGAGCGGCAATGTCACCCGCGCCGAAGGAATGAACGGTACGTCCCTTGATCGTCTTGCCGCTGTCCCCCACGCCCAAGGCCATATTCAGGATGTCATGGATCTCCTGAATGGCGATGGACATTTTGCTGTCGTCCTGGAAGGTGCGGTATTTGGCAAGCTGGTCAGCCTGCTTTTTGGCGTAATCCTTATCCGATGTCTTGATCTTGCCCTCATCGATCAGCCTTTGCGTATTCGCTTCGGACGCTCTGGCCGCCCCCTTAAAAAATTCATCCGTAGCGTTCAGGAGGTATGCCTGGTTCCGCTCCAGAGCCGAAATCACCCGTTCCGCGAAATTGCCGTTGGCCTTGAAGGTCCGCTGGCTTCCGGTCCCGTAGCGGGTATTCGTTCCGCCCATGTCCACGTCCATTGTGATTTCAGCAATGCTCATCCGCATGGCCTTTACAGCCGCTTCCCGCGTCCCCTTGCCAAACACACTGTCAGCCGCCATGGAGCGCGTCCCCGTCAGCTTGGAAACAGCTCTATCCAGAAGGGCACCGCCCTTCATGGAAAGGGCGTCCAGTGCGTAGAACGATGTGTTGCCGGTGACGTTCTTGGACGCCGTCTTTGGGTTCGACAGCATATTCAGAATTTGGATGGTCTTGATTTTTCTGCCAAGGTTGGCGGATGTGGCGTCTGTGCTCATGGCACTGGTGGAAGCGTAGGCGAACTGCTTGAGCTGGTCGAATGTCAGCGCGTTCAAGGAGTTTTCCGCAATGGAGCGGAGCGCCTTGCTCTCCTTGCCGGTCACGCCGTTCAGAACACCTCTTGCCTCGGCAACATCCAGAATAATGTCCTTCATGGCGGCGGTGTCCCCGGATTTGACCGCTTCAATGTCCGTATCCCATTTTACGATCTGCCGGAAGGTTTCAGTCTTTTCCGCGTCAGACAGGTTGGAACGATCCAGATTGTTCCATGCGTCCAGCTCGGAAGCTTGCCCGCCGTTATTGTCCTTCCGGCTCCACTTGGCGTTGGCCTGAACGCCCTGCCCGGTAGCAGTCTCATGCTCCTGCATGATTTTCAGGAAGTCGATGTATTCCGTTTCCGGGATCTCCATTTCGCTGGATTTGCCTTGCAGTTCGCTCTGGATCATCCGTGCCGCATCCGTCTGCGGCCCGTTCCATGCCGTCGCGTCATCCAGAGACTGCACCAGTTCGTGAAAAGCCCCCTCGTCTACGTCCCGCAGGAAGGTTTTCTTCCCGTCTTTCATAACATAAACCAGTTCTTCAGCCAGATGCATGGACTTCCCCTCTGTCTGGCTCTCGTAGCGGAAAATCTTGGCGTAGTCCTCACGGGTTAAGCCGGTTGCAGATTCCTGATACTGGTTGTATGGCAGGGTATCCGCAAGGCGGCTGGTTTGTTCCGTGCCCTCCATGCCGGGGGTGGTGAATCCCTGCCGTGCGCTGCCCAGATTGTCATACCTTGCATCCCCCGGCGTGTCAAACCCCGCCGCACCCCCGTTCTTGACATTTTCCGTCCCCTGTGCTATGCTATCATTAGCATTGAGGGGACGCGTACCCTCAACAGGAACTGTTCTCATGGCGTTTGCAGCGGGATCTCGACCCGTGTCAGCATTCGTCATTGGGGACAGTTCTATTTCGTTCAGCTTATGAGTGCGGTAGTTGTTCACATCCGGGAATGCCTCAACATCGAAAGAGGCGATATACTGTTTCCCATTGATTTCAACCGGCGCTTCGAAGTAATCAAAGCGAACCGTCTTTTTTGCCTTGGAACCGTGGGGAACATATTCCCCGCTCCCTACATAAGTGCCATTGCGTACAACATCAGGCAGATTATCCAGCAAAGCCAGTTTTTCCGCAGTCAGATTTGTGTCGCTAATAACTTTCCCGGGGACACTGTTTGGAATGTCTACCGCATAGGGCTGCCCGCCGAAAGAGGTTCCATCTACCACAACGCCCGTTGCTGGCTTGAAGATGCTCTTGTAGACGTTCTTCAGCGTACTCTTGAAACTCTGCCCCGGCAGAGAAGATTCCAGCCCTCGCGCCCCGGCAATGCTGTTCTGCGCTCGGGTCAAGGCTTCGCTGCTCACCTGCACCGGCGCTGTGTTCTGCCGCTGGGTCTGGGTGGGCACTTCACCCTTGTAAGGCTTCTTGATGGTAGTCGCCTGACCCACCCGAATATTCTCCGCCGTCTCCACACCGGGGACGGCGTTTTGCGTGCCCTCTGCGGCGTTTTCGGGGGTAGGGGTATAAGTACCTTCCCGCACCTCCGGGCGCGTCTCCTGCGTGGGCTGTGCGCCTGCCTGACTGCTTCCACGCTGTCGGATAACATCAACGCCAGCACCGATGCCGCCCATAGCAGCGCCCACCGCCGCGTCATACAGTGCCTCGCTCAGATCGAACCGGGCAGAGGGGTCATAGGTGGCCCGCTGCAAAACGGGCTGGAATATATCCTCGATAAATTCCTCCCCGCCCTCGGAGAGCATGGAAAGAGCCAGCTTTCCGGCGGCGCTGCCGTTCATCCGGGCCGTGGCCTTTGAAATGGCCTTGTCCAGTACGCCCGCGCCGAACGCCTTCTTGAAGGGGCCTGCCACGTTGCTGATTTTCTCCGTAGCGACGGATAACGCACCGCTTCCCAGACCGTAGCCCAGCTGCTGGCCGTAGGTGGCTCCGGATTGCCGCGCCTCCTGTGCCGCGCTGCCAACGCCCCGCACAAACATGGAGGGCAATGCGCTGCCGCCGGTGAGAGCGCCTAAAGCCATGTCCCCGCCCATCTGCACACCGGCCACGCCCACGTCCACGGCAAACTGGCCCGCCTTGCCCAGCCCCTGTTTGGCCCGGGAGATGTCCTTGGACGCGCTTTCCGCCAGCTGGTCCGCTTTGCGGTACGCCTTGTCTGCCACGGCCTTGTCGCTCTTTTCCACAGCCTGGGTGTAGTTCTTGTGGGCGTCGATCTTCCGCTGGTTGGCGGCGATGTAGGTCTGTATTTTTTCCCGGTCTGCCGCCGTCAGCGCCTTGCCGTCCGCCCATTTCCCGTTTCGGAGCATGGTGTTGTAGTCCTTGATGGCCTGAATGGCCCCCATCTGCTCCCCGGCGGCGTTGTTGTTGGCGATCATGGTGTTCAGCTTCCCGGCCCCCTCCGCCAGAACGCCGCCGGTATTCACGTACCCGGCCCCGGAGGACTTTGCCGCGCCGGTCACAATGTTCTTGATTCGGCTGGACGCATTGTTTTTGGCGCGGGTGGGGTCTGCCACAAATCCCTGCTGCTTCCCTGCGTTCGTGGTGCTTTTCCGCCCCCCGCCGGTGGACACCCACTGATTCTTGCTGGTGCTGGCTTTGGTGGTGGAAGCAGGTGCCTTGTATACGGACGGCTGCCCCTTCCCGGACGCGATCACCTTGTCGAGGCGCTCGGAAATGGAGTTGGGCGCCGCTTTCTTGGCAGTCTGAGCCGGAGCCGGGGTCGATGTACCCCCGCTCCGGATTACCGCGTTCAGACGATCTTCAATACTGCTCATAGTTCCTCCTGGTTACCACCCAAATAGGGTTCCAAAGGTTTCTGCTCCCGCTTCGTTGATCTCGCCGGACTGCATGGCCCGCTTGACCTCACTGGCAAGCTCCGCGTTGTTGGCCCCACGGGAGAACATGGCTTGGAGCTTGTTCATCTCCGCACCATATCTGGGTCCATATACACCCGCAGCGGAGTTTTTGGCAATGGTAGCGTAGTTGGAGCCGGTGGCTTTCACGCCCACGCTGTTGGTCTTGGTGGCGGTTCTGCCGCCGCCCTGATACTTCGCCCATGCTTTGTCAGCCGTCAGGCCGCCTGCGGCCTTCTTGGAGTTGGTGCCCCACTTGCCGTCAGCGGTCACGCCGTAGTATTTCTGGAGCTGCTTCACCTGCTCATTGGTCAGAGAGCCGTTGGAATAGCTGCTTTTGCCGCTGCTCTTGCTGCCGGTTTTGGCAGTGCCGGTTGTCCCCGCCTTCAGCTTGCCGGTGCCGTACAGAGAATCGTAGGCCCCCTGCCCGTAGTAATAATCGAAGGCGGAGATCACGTCATCCGTCACGATGCCGTTTTTCAGGGCGGACTGTACCTGACTGGCAGTCAGCGTCGGCTTTACAACGGTGCTGCCGCCGGTGCTGCTGCCGCCGGAGCCGCCGGTCTGCCCGCCGTACTTGGCGTAGAGATTCTGCTGCCGGACGTATTCCTCATACAGGGCGTTTGCCAGTTCCGCGTCTCCCGTTGCCTCTGCCTTGGCAATGGCGTTCCGGTACTCCGTGTCAAGCTGGCTCCGCTGAAGGTCGATGGCCGCCGTTTTTTCCGCCTGCTCCCGGTCGATCTGGGAGAGGTTCTGCTGGAGCACAACGTCCTGTGCCAGCGCCGCCTGCCCGGTGGTGCCGGTGTTCAGGCCGTTAGCCACGGCCATCTCCTGAAACGCGCCTCGGCTCAGGGCGTTCTGGTTGGCCGCGCTGTTCCGGGCAATGTCGTACACCGGCGCGATCTGCGCACGGCTGGCATCCAGTGTGGCGGTGTTCTGTTCATAGGCGGATTTCAGCGCCGCCAGCTCTGCCGCCACCTTCTTGGCGTACAGCTCCTTCAGGTAGTCACTGCCGTCCCCGATGTCAAAGCTCGTGCCGGTCTGCGCCGTGAAATTGCTCGCCGGGGTGCTGCCTGCGTTAATGTCCGTGATCCGCTGCTGCTGGCTGTATGCCGGGGTCCCGTAGCCGGTAGTCCCGGCCTGTACGCCGCCGTTCTCCGCCAGATAGTCCCCAAAGGACTGCACCTTGCCGTTGGCCTGTGCGGAGGGGGAGGTGTCCGTTCCCATGAGATACCGGTAGTAGGCCAGCTCCGCGCTCTCCGGGCTGTTGTCAAGCCCCAGCCGCCGCCGCAGATCGTTCACGGAGGAAAGAGCGCCGCTGTCCGTCACATAGCCGTTCTTGTCGATGGTGTAGCCGTAACCCGCCCGAATGGCGTTTGCCGCCTGATTGGCCTGATCGCCGGTGATCTCGCCCCGCTGGAGCCGATTGCGGATGTCCTGGATCTTGGAGCGGTCCAGTGCGGACATCATCTCGTTGTCCGTCCACGCGCCGCTTTTGCCGTAACTGCCGTTTCCGGCGTTGATGTCCTGATGGGGGGTGTAGTCTGCAACGCCCTTCACGGCCTTGTAAGCATAGCCGTTATCATCGTAAAACACGGTGTAGCCGTTGGAAATCTGCGCACGGCCCGCCAGATCCATGCGGCGGCTCATGTCCGCGCCTACCTGATGGGTCACGCCGCCCTGCTTGTAGTTTTTCACCTCGGAATTGCTGGTGGGCATCCCGTAAATGCCGCCGCTGTCCGTCCGGGTGTATTCCACGCCATTATAGCTGCCCTTCGAACCGCCACTGGAGGAACTGTTACCCCGATCGCTGTTATACTCGTTGCCATACCGTCCGCCGGAATATCCGGCATTGCCACGGATGCTTTCTGCCGCCTTGTGAGCGTCAGCCCACGACATTTCGCCCCGCTGTGCTTTGGACGTTACATCCGCAATGCGGTCTTGGTCCTTCTGAGATAGGTTTTTCTTATCATATTCAGAAACTGCCATACATGGTCCTCCTTATCCGTTCCAGTCTGCCCGGGCCTCCCGGACGTCGATGTGCGTGAAGCCCTTCTGACTGTATACGCCCACGCCGCCCCAGTCCGGCATGAGTTCTCTTGCGTAGGCTGCCACCGCTGCCGGGGTCTTGCCCCGCACGGTGATGTCCGCCGCCGTGCCGTAGCAGTGCTGGCTGTGGGCCACGCCGCCGACCTTGGCGTTGTACTGCGGCGTCCGATACCCACTATTTATGGTCACAGCCGCGCCGAAGCGACTGCGGATGCTTTGCAGCACCATCACCAGCCGGGGGGCTACCAGCACGGTATCGGAGCCGTCCTTGCAGGCAAATTCTTTCACTTTAAAATGGGTGGACAGCTTCTTGTCGCCGTCCTTCGCCTTGGAATAGGCGTTGATCTCTACCATGGGTTTTTCTCCTTCCGGTTCAAATGCGTCCCCGCTTTTCAGTTTCCAGACGAGGAAGAACGGAATGATCCGCCCGTCCCCGGTAAAGCCTTTGCCTGTCGAATCCATGAAGCAGGTAGACCCGCCGCCGTCCATCATAATGGCGTTGTCCCAGCCGGACGCGGCCAGCAGGTTACGGAGCTGTTCCGGCGTCCGCCGGGCCTTGCTCACATAGTAGGCGAACCGCCCGTTCTTGGTGCCGATGGCCGTCCGGGGAGCGCGGTAGCGCATATCCGCTCCGCAGTGGATGGGGTTGATCTTCTTCCCGTCGATGATAAGGTGGACGCACTCCATGTAGTTCCGGTCCCCGTTGGACACGGTTTTCACGCCGAAATCCTCCGGCGTGTTCCAGCTGATGGCCCATGCCCGGTAATTGGGGGCCTTGTAGACTTTGCCGTCTGCCTTCAGGTGGCAGGCCGGTGTCTGGTTCCGCAGGAAAATGGAGCCATTGCAGATAGCGTCCCCGCCCGCCTCCGCCAGCATTTTTCGCAGGTTGGCCTGTGTGGAGCGGAGACGCTTCCGGTTAAAATAGATCTTGATGAATTGGAGGTCGGAGAGCGGGACAGTTCCCGCTCTCGTGCTCATGTGTGAGCCTCCGAATTCTGTTTTCCCTGATCGCTGGCCTGTCGGATGGCATCCAGCATATTTTTGATAAAGGCGGGGTAGGGAACTCCCATCACTGCCGTATTCTCCAAAATTGACAGCCCCTCATTTGCAATAAAGAACATACAAACAGCGTCACGGGCAAAGTCGCTCCCGGTGGCTTGGTCCAGCAGTGCCGCCATCCACACGAGACACAACATAACGCCCTTGCGAACCAGGCCCTTATAGCTGGCATTGGACTCCAGCGCCCCGGTTTTGCTTTTGCCGGACTTGTGCCAGATCGCTGCCACCAGCCAGCCCGTGGCGTAATCCAACGCCATAAAGCAGATCAGCACTTTCAGCGCCATGTCCCATCCCCCCAGTGCCTGTGCAATCACGGAGCCGGTGGTTGCCAGCGCCGCCAGAATCAGATTTTTAATATGTACTGCGTTCATAGTGTCCCTCCTTTCGGTGGTCACACCCGCACAGCCTTCTCAGGATGACCGCCCTCGTCCCACGTAATATCGTAGGTGCCCTCCGGGGTCTCCACCCGCACGGTCTGACCGGCCAAAGTGACATCGTACCGCATATAATCATGCAGGTGCTTCACGTCGGCGGGTTCGGTCTCGGCGGGGATAAAACCCTCCGCCATCTCCGCCTCGGTCCAGTTGGCCACGCCACCGTCAGGATTCAGATGGAAGTTGGCCCCCGCCGCTTTCAGTTCGGCATTGATAGCCTCGATGGTCTTACCGGTGGCCTTGCCCTCGTTGATGATCTCGACAAACTTCTTTTTCATAATGTATACCCCTTTCATTTTTTACGGCTTAAACAGCCGGTTTCATTCGTATCTGTGGGACCTGCCGGAGGATTGACACTCCGGCTTTTAAACGCAAAAGCCGAACGCGACGCCATAATCACTGTCGGCGTAGTCGTAGTCGGTGTTGCCGCGTTTGGAGGCGTTACAGAAGTAATCGCTTTGGCCGGAAACAGGGGAACGCTCCCACCAGATATGAGCGGAGCCATTCTGGTTCTTGATTGTTGAGTTGCCTGCTTTGTAGTAGGCGTATTGTGTGCCCTCGCCCGCCACAGAATGCATGGCCTTGCCAAAGATCTCGACTTCTGCCAACAGGAAACAACCGTCGGAAACCGCCTCCGTACCACTGGAAGAACCGCCGCCAGTACCGGACACTTTGTTGACCGGCTTAATGGCGGTCTGCCAAGCAGAAGGCAGATACCCCCGCATAGTTACCATCGTGGACCCGCGCATAAAACTGTCCTTCCAACCGCCTGCGTTGTCGTTGATGTAATTCATGCTAAACTTCGTCCCGAACAGATCGTGCATCTGGAACGTAATACCGGCCTTGCCGGTAGCGGTCGCGGCTCCGTATGCAGTAGGTGTGGTCAGTTCATCGTGGTTGAAGCCAATCACATCGAAGGCATAATTGGTTCCGTCCAGCGACAACGTTACCTGATCGCCAACGCTGATCTTACGGTGGACACTGCCAAAATCCACGTAGACGATGGTAGTCTCATTTGTAATGCCGCTGTTGTTGGAAATTGCCTGTGCAAAGGATGTCACATCAGGTGCTTCTAACCCAGATAGACCGTTGATATAGGTCGCTCCTGCCGTAGGTGTGACAGATGCGGTGGGGCCAGCTGCGCGGCGTCTCATCCTCGGATAGTTTACGATCATGACCTCACCTCACGATGCAAAGCTGACCGACTGGATGGACACGAAAACCTCCACATTTGCCGTCGGGATCTCGTCACACTGGAAGGTCAGCGAATCCGCCCCATGGCCGACGCACTGCACATAGCAAGAATTCCACGCGCTGTCATAGCTTTCGTCAACGGGGGAACAGATCACCTGCTGCTTTGTGCCGTCGGCGAGAACACCGGAAACCGCAACGGCCTGCTGCTTCGTGCTTGCGTTCCATCCTGCCGCCGTCAGTGTCACTTGGGCGGCCTTTGGACGTTCGCTTGGGTGAACATGGTCTGCTCTGGCGGCCTTGGAGGATGTCCCTGCGCTGGCCGTGCCGGGGGCAGATGGTGCGTCGTCGGAGAGAGGCGGAATACTCGCTGTAAAGAGCACTGCGTCATATTGAGTGCCAGTATAGTAAAGTGAGACACGATAAGCACCGTCCATCATTGCACTGAAAATATAAGTATCCATACCATCATCGAAACTGAACTGCGTTAAAGGTAGATCAATAGCAGAATTAAGACGGAGCATTACTATCCGGCCAGCCTGTACAGCCACTTTTGTTTCCGCTCTGGACTTACTAACACCTGTAATCTGGTAGAAACCGTCAGAAGTTTCATCACCCATCGTTCCTTCAATGATAAAAGGCTTGCCCGCCTTGCTCAGTGCTTCCCGGATATCCGCATGGGCGCCAGTGTCTTTGTTGTGCGCCGCCACTTCCGCAGCTGCGGTTCCGGACGGTTCTTTCCCGTTCAGGGCGTCGCGGATGTCCGCGTGGGCCTCGGCGCTCTGGTTATGTGCCGTTACATAGCCCTGCGCCTCCACCTTGGTAGCAAAGTCACCGCCGACAACTGCCTGTGCCTGCTCTGCCCAATACTTGGCGTTGTCCGTGTCCTCGCCAGGGCGGGTGCCGGTGCCGCCTACAGCCCAGCTTTGGGCGGTTTTGCTGATACCGTCCACGCTGGCTGCACTCTTTGCCGCCGCTGCCGCACTGCCCTGCGCCTGAGACGCGGAGCCGGATGCTGCTTCCGCCGCCGTGCTGGCCGTGCTTGCCGCGCTGCTGGCGGTGCTGGCGGCTGTCCCTGCGCTGCTGGCGGCGCTCTGAGCCGTCTGTGCGCTGGCAGATGCAATCCCCGCACTCTGCGCTGCTGCATTGGCCTGCGCTGTGGCTTGGGCAACAATGCCGGTGTTCTCGTCGGCTCGTGCCTGCTCCGCCGCCGCTCTCTGAGCTTCCGCTTCCACACGGCTGTTCTCCGCCGATACCCGCTTCTGTTCGTCCTGAACCCGGGTACTCTCCGCAGATGTCCGCCCCTGCTCAGCGGTGACACGGCTTGCCTCAGCGGATGCTCTGCCGCCCTCGGCAGTGACGCGGCTGCTTTCGGCGTTCCTGCGCTCCGATTCTGCGGAAGCACGGGCTGTTTCCGCCTCCCCGCGTCTCGTTTCCGCCGCCTGCCGGTCTGTTTCGGCGTTGGCTCTGGCTGTCTCCGCTGTCTGTCGGGCGTTTTCCTTGCTTTGGCGGGTACTCTCCGCGCCGGAGCGTGCCGTCTCCGCCGCCTGCCGGGCGTTTTCGGTGGACACACGGGCTGCCTCTGCTGTCACACGGTCTTCCTCTGCCGATACCCGCCCCTGCTCTGCCGCAACACGCGCCGCCTCCGCCTGTTTGCGGCTCTCCTCCGTGGCGTCATCCGTCAGAACCGCCGGGATCAGGGTCTCGTTGATGTACTTCTTGATGATGTTGCCGCCTTCATCAAACTTGGCTTTCAGCTCCGCACTGGTCAGACCGCCCACGTCGTTCGGTTCATCATCCAATTTCTGAATGATGTTCAGATCGCCGTCCAGCAGTTGGATTTCCAGATTGGAGTTGGCTACCACATTCAGATCCGCTGTCAATCGCTTCTCCATTTAAGCACCTACCTCCGTTTTCGGCACTTCGCCGGTCTCGTTGATCTTCCGCTGCAACTGGCCGTATCCGGCCCCGCCCCGAATGGGGACGGATTCCTCTTCGGTAACAGGCTGTTCGCCCTCTGCTCCCGGCTGACCACCCATCATGGCACGTTCCTGCTGCTGGAGGGCTTGGATCAGCGCCTCCTTGTCGGTGATCTGCCCGGCGGGCAGCCGTTTCAGATACTCCACCGTGGAGATCTTGCCCTGCATCAGCAGGTTATCAAGGGTCTGCATGGCGGCAATCTCGCTCCAATAGGAAGCCGCGCCAGCGTCCAGTCCGATGGTAAAGGGGATTTCTTTCAGGATAGAGAAGTCAAATGGAACCACCAATTTGCTGCTGTCATAGGGGTTGGAGATCTCCACATACCGTTCTCCGTAGTATTCGCCCATGAACTCCATGTAGATGCGGCCCAGATCCTCAATGCTCTGCAAAAGGTTCTGCTTCGTCAGCTCCATGGGGGTTGCCGCCGCCCGCTGCAAAGCGATAATGGCGGAGGTGTTGTCCGGCCGGGTATCGCCCAGCGCCACGTCCGATGCGCCGAGGAACTTCTGGGTGTAGCTGATAGCAATGTCAATAAACTGGCTGATCTGTGGGGAGATGCTGGCGGGGTCAATGATCTTCGCCACGCCCTCCACACTGCCGTTCACCGGGATAGCCCCGCCGATCTTGTTTGTCCACTTGGCTACCTTGGTGGAATCGTATACCACCTTCGGATAGGCCAGCGTCATCAGCGAGATCATGGACATGGCAAACAGCTTGTTTACAAAGATCTGGTTGGGCAGCAGGCCGGTAATCATGGCCTGTCCGTGGTAGCAGTCCTGCACATAGTCCCAGTTCATCCACGTCAGGGGGTACAGCTTGATGCCGAGGTCCAGATCGCCCCGGATCTCCGCCTGCCGGGTGCACTCGTAGGCGTGGACGGTGCCGGTCTCGTCGTCCTTCCACAGCCGGAGCAGCACCGTCACCTTGTTCCCGCTGCCGCTCATGGAATCCATGTAGTTGTTGCCGCAGTCCTTGTTGTCCGGCTGAATCTCGTCCGGGTCCTTGCCGTACCGCTTGGCCCGCTTCCGGGCCTCACTCAGCAGCATCCGCCGCTCCAGAATGATGTAAGGCTGGCTCTGCACGTCCCGGTTATTGGGGTTTCCGAACAAGACCTGCGTATTCATCAGGACTTCCGTTCGGATGGCGCCCTTGCTGGCCTGTCCGGTCTCCGCCGTATCGTCCCAGTAGGTATACATACAGCCGTCACCGTCCACGGCGGCATTGCGGGTATACTCCCGGATGCGCCCGCCGATGCTATTGTGCTCAAAGATGGACGCGAACTGATCGTTGAGAATGTCGGCCACCAGCTCCAGGGTCTGCGTGTTCCGCTCCCCGCTGGAGGACATGGCCCGCGCCCACAGCTTCAAATTGTCCGTGGAGATATTCGCCACGGAGAACAGCACCACCCGCTTCAGAAAGTTGAATACGGGGGTGGGGAGACCGTTGCTCTGAACGCCCTCCCACTGCTTACCTATGAAGAAATTTTCGTTGGTCTCCACGCAGTCATAGAGGTCAATGCCGCTGTTGAAGCTGATCCCCGCGCTGTATTCCTTACCGACCCGCTCCGGGGTCATCGTCTGTTTGCTCATGGGTTCACCCCTTTATTTCACATTTCCGGTATAGCGGAGCTGCACATCCGTCTCCAGAACCGTTGCGGTAGACGATGCCGATTTGCTCTTAAATACCAGCTTGTAGAAGGTGGCCTTCTTCACCTTCATCTTCACCCGCCGGACCTGCGGCTTTCGGTTGGTGCCGAAAGACCAGTGGGCGAAGTCCGCATGGGTAAAGGTGGTCAGGCCGGAGGACACGATTTTCTCCGGGTAGTCGCTGCGGCGGTTGGTCTCCACCGTCACATGCACCCGCGCGTTGCTCTCCGGCTGGATCGCCACGAAAATAAGCGGGCTGTATTTCAGCACCCAGTCCCGGTCAAAGTCCATGGAGCCGGTGGCGGCGTAAGCGTCAATGTCCTTGCCGTCGTCGTTTCGGTACTGCCGGGAAATATGCACCACGCCGCCGTCAGGCCGGAAGCCGTAAGTCTCAAGCCCCACCTCCACCATGGCCCGGAAGCTCAGCCCTGTGTAGAGATACCATGCGTCCGCGCCGTAGTTCAGGATTAGCGCCTTGTCTCCGTACATCCACCAATATTCCTGCGCCGATTTCCGGTTGAAGGTCCGGGTCTCTGCCATATCAAAGCCTTGCAGCGTCACCTCTACCCGGTCGGAGATCCGTTCCGCGTTCCGCTCGTCAAAGGTGATGTTTCCGCTGGTAGATACGCTCCGCCACCGGTACACCGCCTGATCGTCCAGCGTCAGGGGGTTATTCTCCAGAATGTCCACCTGACCAGGCGCCTTATTGCCGAACTGCCGGTTGACAGGGGTCACATAGAACGCCGCCGTGGTGACGTCCGTAGCCGTTACCAGCGTGGAATAGCTCATGGAGTAAGTGGCGTCCTGCTTGAATACCACCAGCCGTGCGTAGTGACGCACCATGCCGGTAATGGGCGTGTTGGCCTCACCAACCTCCGCCTCGTACAGATCCGGAAAGTATTCCGCTGAGGGCTTACCGGTGGCGGAATCAATACCGGAGTAAATGGTCTTGTTGGTGCCGTCTCCGTAGAGAAACACGCGGCTGTCCGTCTGGCCGTTGTAAAGCTCGGAGAAGCGCATCCCCGTTACCTGCGCCCGTTCTCCGTTGCCGCTGCGGTAGATCAGCTCCAGCGTGTTGGTTCCGGCGGCGGGGGCGGGGGAAATGGTGAAGGTTCGCGCCGTCAGGTCGGAGGTGTAGGTCTGCGCCGTGTCCCCGATCTTCACAGAGATAATCTCATCCACCGTCTTTTCCGGTATGTGGAAAACTGTCTCCTTGCCGTCAGGGGAATACAGCACCTTCCGCTTACCCGTCAGCCGGTTCACGTTTTCCAGCAGAAACCCGCCGCCCGCAGGCGTGGTGGCGTTCATCACCGTGGGGATATAGCCCTCCACCGCCGCAAAGCTGCTATCCTCCTTGCCGTCCCAGCTCATGTATTCATGGCCGTTCAGCAGGTAAACCTTGTTAGAAAAGCCGAAGAACGAGGTCTGGTCCTGCGTGCACTGACCCACGACCTTAGTTGTTGCCGCCGCCGGGTCCAGAGAAAAGATCAGTCCGCCGAAAGCGGCAAGTGTCCGCTGCTTGCTGTCTACCACGCCCTCCCACGCGCCGGAGAAAACCGGGTTTGCTGTAGGGGCCGTGTGGCCGCTCTCCGCGCACCATGCGTCCCATGCCGTTTTCAGGTTCAGGACCGTCTTGGTGCCGGGGCGCAGCTGCAAGTGCTTCTCCCGCGTCACACGGAAGTTCCGCATCTTGCTCATTTCGCCGTTCTTGATCTTGGTATCCCCGTCTGGGTTCTCGTTCAGGCCCAGAAACTGGCGGATCTTCAACACCTGAATGTCGTTGCTGGATGTGATTTGAGCCATCGTCCGGGCCTCCTTTATCCGTAGGATAGATAACCGGCGGTCATCTCCCCGCCCGTCATCACGTCATCGTAGTCCTCGCCCTCGTCGAAATCGTCCACGATCTTCTCCACGGTTTTCTGAGCGCCCAGAACGCGGGTCACGCAGAAATACCGGGCAGCGTCGCAGATATGGGTGATCTCATGGGGCTCCGTGGCGCAGTCCGACGGGTTTTTCTCGTCATGCTGGATGGAGGGCAGATTGCGGATCAGGCCCACGCAGTTTTCCGTCACCAGCAGTCCGGGCCGGTCCGTGTCACTCTTCATGGGCTTCAGCAGCTCCTTGACGGCCATCCAGCCCTGAACGCGGTTATTGCTGGCTTTCAGCAGCCCTAATCCGTTCTGTGCAAAAATCTCTGCCATGCTCCGCCCGCTGTCCTTCTGCCGGTTCCACATATCCGGCGGGGCAATGGTGAACTCAATGTGTTCCTCCGGCGGCGTCAGGGCAATTGCCAGCTTTGCCGCCTCGCTGACGATCAGGCCGCTTTGCTGTACCTCCCGGTACACATAGGCCCGCCCCTCAAAGTCCACCGCCACCCAAAGGCAGGCGAACATATCAAGACCATAATCGAACGCCCGGTATTTCTTCCACTCCTGGGGCACCCGCACAAAGGGCGTGATCACATGGGTCTCCCGCCGGAACTCCGGGAAGAACGTGCCTGCCATGGCGTTCCAATCGCCGTAGCGCCACGCCCGCCGCACATCCTCCGGCAGTAGGTCCAGCATTTGCTTGTACTCCGGGGACGCCTCCAAAAGCTGGGGGTTATCGTCCACCGTGGCGGGGATAAAGGTGTAATCCTTGGCCTTTTCCCCCTCCCGGTACTCCCGGTCCACGAACAGCCGCTTTACCCACAGGTGGCCGATGCCGCCGGGGTTGCAGGTCAGATACATCCGCCGGGGGAACTTGGTAGCGCCACGCAAACACGCGCCCAGTGTGCGGAACTGGGATTCCGAGAACTGGGTGGCCTCCTCCATGAAGATCCAGTCAAACTCAAGGCCCTGGTATTCCTGATCGTCTCCGGCCCCGTAGTGGCCGAATTTAATGATGCTGCCGTTGCAGAAGAACATCATCCGCATACTGCCGTTGTAGCTGCCCACCTCCGGCGGGATCAGCTTTTGCATGGGTAGGATGATGTTCTGCTCCAATTCCGGGTACTCCCGGCGCACAATCAGGATCTTAATGCCGGGGTAGGTGAGCGCGCCGCCTGCCGCCTTCCGCAGCAGAACGTGTGTCTTGCCGCCGCCTCTGGCGCCTCCGTAAGCCGTGTATCGGCTCCGGGACTGGCAGAACTTCTTCTGCTTGGGGTTCAGCGTCCCCAAATCCACCTGCACCGTTCCGCCTGCTGTCTGTTTATATCGAGGCATAATCGCTCCTTATATCTGGTGGACGGGCCGGGTTCGTGCACCCGCTCCGACCATATATGGGGGAAGGGACCGAAGCCCCCTCCCATGAGATCACTCGTAATCCTTGGTGCCCTCGATGCCCACGCAGCCGTCCTTGGTGGCCACGGCCCGCATGGTCTGACCGGCGGTCAGGGTCACAGCGGCGGTGTAGACCTCGGCGGTGGTGGAGTACCGGGGGTTGGTGCCGTCGGTGGTGTACTTGAACACCACGCCGGACACGGCGGTGATGCTGACGGCATGGCCGGTAATAGACATCACGGGGGCCGCCAGAACCGCAGCGTTGCCGCAAACGGCAACACCGTCACCCTTGGCACCCAGCACAAAGCTGTCATAGTAGGTCACGCCCTGCACCACGGGGCCGGAATAGCCCTGCACCTCGGTCAGGATGTTGTACTTCTGGAGCTTCACAGGGTCCACGGTGCAGCCCTTGTGCTTGATGAAGAAGTACACACCGGCGGGCATGTAGCTGGTGGGGATGGGCTTCACGCGGCAGCCGTCGAACTCGCCCACAACGCCCTTTGCCAGAGCCTCCTTGCCCAGAGCGTCCACGCCGATGTAATCGGGCATCTGCTTCAGCAGCTTGTAGTACTCGGTGGCGATGTAGAGGGTGCGGCCCTCCAGAGGCACCAGCGCGTCGGTCATCTTCGCGTTCAGGTCGATGATGAGCCCGCCGATGGTGGCCTTGGTGGGGGCGGTAGCCTCCTTGACGGCGATGTTCGCGCCCATGATCCACTTCTTGATGCGGTGCTTGTCCATGCCGGGGATGGTCACCTCGTCCAGCTGACGGCGCAGAGCGCTGCCTGCGGACTTCTGGATGGCCTGATCGGTCTGATCCAGCGCGTCAATGGTGAAGGAGAAGGCGGGCTGCATCTCGCAGGTCATCTCCTGAAGGGTGTCGCCCACGTCATGGACCTCACCGAAGCGGTTGGAGCCGCTGCGGGTGTACTGGGTCTCAGGCACGGTGTTCACGCTGCCGATGCGGATGGTGCGGCTGTTGGGATTCAGCCAGGAATAGCTGTTGCCGCAGTCATCGGCGGTGATGGAGGCTTTCTTGAAGCGCTCCGCGATCTTGGTTGCGTACTTAATTGCGTAGTTGATAGCCATAGGTAAAACCTCTCTTTCGTCCGGTTTCCCCATAGGCAAAAGTGCCGTTACATGGCGCTGTCAAAGGCGTCTCCGAAATCGTCCCGCGTCTTGGAGTTGTCCCCGGCGCTTCTCATGCTGCCGGTGGAGCGCTCCGCGTTCCGCTGGTTCTGCTGTACAGAGGCGGTCTCCCGCTTGGCGTCTGCCGCGTCCTGCCGCGCCTGCTGCACGGCGTACCGGGCGTAGGCGGCTACCAGAGAAGATCCGTTCCGCACGTCTGCCCAGACTTGGGGGGGAATGTTGTTGGGGTCCTTTGCTGCCTCGGGGAATGTCTGTTGAAATTCCTGAATGTCCGCCTGTCGGCGGCTTGCCGCCTCGGCCTCGGCCCGCTGGGCCTGCGCCATGGCGTCCTGCTGGGCCTGCCGCTCTGCTTCTGCGACGGCCACAACGGCCTCCCGGTCCTCAAGCTCCACGGAGCGCCGCGCGTCCGCTTCACTCAGGCCCTCGGCCTGCTTTGCCTGCGTCCGGAGCATGGAAATGTAGTCCTTGGTGTTCAACCCCTGCTGGTTCGCAAAGCGGTTGACCATCTCCATCACAGGCTTAAACTCGTCATACTGGCTGCGGATGCGGTCATAGTCCAGGCCCTTCTGGGCCAGTGCCACCATTTCCGCTTCGTTGACCTGCCGCACCTCGCCCATGTGCCGCAGCTCCCACGTCTGGGGCCGTGCGTCCACGGTCTCCGCCTCGGTCTGCTGCGTCTGGGGTTCCTGTTCCGCGTCTGCGGGGGGTTCGGTGCCATCTTCCGGCGTCTCTGCGCTCTCACTGGTGTCCTCGGCAGGCGTTTCCTCGCCAGTCTCCATCGGCTCTGCGGTCTCCTCCGGCTGGTCTGCCGTCATCTCCCCGCTGCCGTCCCAATCGTCCAAAAAAGCGTCCGTGGTTTCGGGCTCCTGTTCGGGGATCTGGTTCATGTTTTCGTCCATATTGGCCTCTTTCCCCGGCCTGGTCTGGCCGGATCTTTGTATTTTCAAAGCCTGGTCTGGCTTTGCTGACAAAACAAAAAACGAGACCACAAGAAACGGCTTTCGCCGTTCTCATGGCCTCGTTGGGCTCTCGTTTATTCAGTTTACTGGAGAATTATTCCACAATCTCCCAGTCATCAGCCAGCATATCCGCCTGGCTTGCAAGCCATCCCATTTGCACGCCGGAAGTGCCGCAGAATGCGATAGCCTTGTTCCCAATGGCCGCGTGCTCGGCATTGACGATTGTGCCAGCCGGGGACGTGTAACTGATGGCAGAGGCCAGCTCAATGTGCTGGTTCTTTCCGTTCCAGCCCGCCCGTCTGCACTTCTTCCCCTTCTTCATGGCCTCGATAGCCAGCCCGAAGTTCATGCCGTCGATGGGGCGGTACGCTTCCTCAAACACGGCCTTGGGGCTAAAGCTCTCGTAGCCGTCCGGGTAGCAGACCTTATAGCCCTCCTCATCGGGGACCATGCCAATGGCGATGGGCTGGTCCTTCTCATAGACTTTGCAGCCCTTACGAATAGCGGGAACCGCCTCAATGATTTTCGTGCCGATGTAGGTTTTCATTGTCATTCCTCCGTCTGTACATGTGTGATGGGGAAGGGGACGTCTGTATCCAGCTCCCGCCCCTCAAAAATGGTGGGGTAGTGGCTCACCTTGCATCTTCGGCAGTAAATGGGCGTGTTGTAGATCACACTGCCCGGTTCGATATGCTGAAGCGCTTTCCCGCAGATAGGGCAGCGGTAGACCCACGTCCCATCTACCACCATGCTCCAAACTCCCCGTGTTCAATGCCTCCGTAGAGGTTTTCCACGTCGCCGATCACGCTGGGCAGGCTCTGGCGGCACAGCTCCAGCTGTTCCAGAAACGTCTGCCACAGGAAGTTGGCCCGGCTGGGGTCCTCCTCCAGCAGCAGCAGACCTGCCAGACCGTAGGGCAGCGCCCCGGTGCAGATCCGCTCATCCAGCGCCACCTCGTCCGCCATCTCCGTCACCTTGGGGCAGATAGGCCGCTTGCCGCCCGCTGCTTCCAGTGCTTCCCGGTAGTTGTCGCTGTACGGGAACGCCCGGTCTAAAACGCTGTTCAGCAGAGAAACGGTCCGCAGCTTGTACTCCTTGGTGTCCGCCGTGTCCGTGGAGCCGGTGGATTCGTTCTGGGAATCCATCAGGTGGATGGCGATGTCGAAAATCTGCTGTACCGTAACCGCCATATCACACCTCCCGCCCCTTCAGGCTGGCTTTCATGGTGTTCAGGTCGTAGGTCATCAGGTTGTCAATGCCCTGTTCCACGCTTTTCTGCCGGTCCGTAGGCTCCTCCGCCTCCGGCTTTTCCGGTTCGGTGGGGGAGGGGGCTTTGATCTCCCGCAGCAGCCGCAGAATCAGCAACGCGCATACGACAGCGCCTATGCTGGCCGCACCGCAGATCAGGGATAAAACCAAAATCAGGCCGTTCACCTCGCCGCCTCCTCACTTGAAGTCGCTTGCGTCCACGCCGTCCCCGAAGGTCACGTTCACGCTGATGTCCTGGCGGGTCTCCTGCTTGTCCTGATAGCCGCCCAGACGCTTCTGCTTGTTCAGAAAAATACCTCGCGTCACCATGCCCTTTTCCTGGTAGATGGGGCTGGTGTCGATCTGCTCCTGAATCCGCTGGTAAGCCAGCCGCACGTAGTAGCTCATAACGCAGCGGGGATCGTCGATCTCCTCATTGCCCGCTTCAAAGGCTTCCACCTGCGCTTCGACCACCTCGGCCTCCCGGCCATCGTTGTAGTCGTAATACCCCTGAAGCCGCTGAACCGTCCATCGCATCGCATTGGCAAGGCCCGCCTCGCTGTATGCCTGCTCCAGCCGGTCCTGCGTGTCAAAGTATTTCTCGGACTCCTTCAGGAACGCCTTGATCTTCTCAATCGTCTGTTTCCTATGGGCCGCAGCGGCTTTCTTGTGCATGTTGTCCATGTGCGCCTTGTGCTCTTCCGCAGTTGGATTTTTCTTCTGATAGGCCATGCCCCGGCCCCCTCTCGCAAAAAATTCTGGTGGTTTCGGCAGGAATCGAACCTGCGACCCAGCGGTTATCAACCGCTCGCTCTTCCGACTGAGCTACGAAACCATGCGCCGGTGGGCTGTGTGGACCCACCGGGCAGTAGGAAAGGAACTGAAGGTGAAAAATGGCATCTGACACAGGAGGCAGGCGGGTGCTATCCCGCCACCTTCATTCAAGCATATCCGGCAAAGCCAATTCAACGGGTTTCAGTTATTTTCGCATTTATAACGGAAAATCCCCCCGCCCCTTTTTCCGCCACCCCCCCAGAGGGAGAACCGGCATAGCTTCCCGCAGCTGCACTGCAAGTTCTTGGAGGGGGAGAGGGGATGTGTGTATATAGCCCTATACCCCGCGCGAGAGACACCCCCTGTTTTTCCGCTACCCCCTGGTACACCCCCTCCCCATCCCTGGTAGTAGGGCCTCCCCAGCAGCAGAGACTACAGCCCCAGCACCAGAGCTGCTTAATCGCCCCGACCAGCCAGAGCCAACAACAGGAATTGCCTGGGCCGAAAGAGGAAATGCACAGAATCGACACAGCAGCAGCCGAAGCCCAGCAGCCGCAACGAAAATATTTAATAGCCCCTTAAATTTCACTGGGAAAGGGCAATTGCGCCAATCTTGCAATAGCTCCGAATAGCTCGCAAATGCTTCGTTTTGCTCTCATTTTCTCTCGTTCTTTCGCGTTTTTTATTCGCCTCGTCTCTTTCTTTCGCTACTCTCCCGGTAGAAGTATATATATCCCCCCTGTAAGAAATATATATTTATCTCTCTGGGGTAGGGGGAATACGCCCCCATCTCTCACTCTGCTATTCTCTCCCCCTATAGTCCCCCTCTCCTTCCCTCTCTCTCCCTGCCCCCGCTGCTGTTGCC
>ERZ1034928.287-NODE-287-length-28254-cov-4.691301_pt1 | contig 28254 bp, 35 predicted proteins | sample MGYA00520627_ERZ1034928 | MGnify/ENA primary metagenome ERZ1034928 (study PRJEB33766, sample SAMN09781755) | gut metagenome | biome: gut microbiome | host: Homo sapiens | place: Madagascar | study: EMG produced TPA metagenomics assembly of the PRJNA485056 data set... | reverse complement strand
ATTGTATCTAAAGGCGACAACTTATCTACCCATTTCTCAGCTTTCTTCTCATCGATAAGCTCAAGCGCTTTTGGGGTTGCTCGAACAGCGAGTACCGTAGTGGTAATCATGCCGGCAATCCCAATTCCGGTGAGAATTTCTGGACTCCGTTGGCTTACAAATTTTCGAACATTTGTAGTGACATTTGCCATGCTAAAATTGCTCATGGGGTGTTCTCCTTTCAAATAAAAATAAGAAGGCCCCTAGGCCCTCTTACTCGTTTGCGAAATGATCCTTTACAAGCTTTTCCAATGTTTTTTCGTTTTCTTTACTGCCAGCCCAGCCGGAAGCAAGCATTCCTGCTACGCTCATGACTGTTGCCGCAATCTTGACTACCTTAACAACATCGATTTTTTCCATTTTAGTTTCATCTCCTTTCATAATACCGTCTGCAATTTTCGCGACTCAATACTCTTCGAATCCTGGAATTGGTTCATGATTAAATGTGATAATGTATCCCTCCAGGCCATCATCGAGCATGAACTTTTCATGACAGAAATCAAGCCATTCTTCCCAATGCATTTCATACATGCCTGCTGCAGACCAACCCAAATGATCTCCATAATCAGTTTTAGGTAAACCGACCAGCTCATAGAATTCATTCAAATATACTCCGCCCCAAGTAGATAACTTTTTGTTAACTGCGTACTCAGCTTTAAGTACATCTGTGGTTGTCGATTGAAAATATCGGCCTGAAAACTCATCATAGAAAAGTACTTTATCATTATCTAGCTTATTTCCGTCACCTGCGTACTTATCTTTTGCGATTTCTTCTTTTACTCGTAAATCGGCCTCTTCTCCATACAAATCTACGACCTTACTTTTGTATTCTTTGTAAGAACTGTCGAGTAAAGCATAAGCACTCATTAAGGACGCTTGAGTTCTCTTGTTCAATAGATTCGCTCCAAATATGCAAGCAATTGTGGATACGCCTATTAGAACCGTAGGAATATAAGCAGGTGCTGCTACGCTGACAACCTCGAACTTGGTAAGCTGATCACCTTTCTCTTCTCTTGCGTGCTCTAGGAGTATCATGGCTTTCGGCGTTGCTTTGACTGCCAAAACAGTAGTAGCGACTACGCCAACACCTCCTGCGCAAGTTAAAATAGTAGACCCATTACGTTTGACAAACAGCTTTGAACCATTCAATAATCTGTTCATTTCTCTCACCCTTCGTGGTTTTAGTGGAAAATAAAAGAAACAGTGCTCGGACTTGAACCGAGATCGCCACTCTACACAGTGGTGCTTTACCAATTAAGCTACCTGTCTCTCATAATACAACTTGCGAATTTCGCGAATATAAAAGAAAGAGCCATTGCTGGCTCAATCTTTCATGTTCTTAACGATCTTCATTAATTCGTCATTGTCAATCGCCACATCCGCATCTACATGAATATAGGCTTTACCATTAACAACCTCCACATTAATATTGTTAAGATCGATTTCTACTTTATAACCGGTCTTCTTATATACTGCTTTGGATATTATTTTGGTAACAATCCCTCTCATAAATTTGCTAGATAGGTTCATTTTCAATTCGTCCATCTCCATTCTCCTTTCGTTAATTACTCATAAAGGGACATGTAAATGGCGCGAATTGTCAAATATCTCGTCTATCGAATGTTGTTTCCCAGCGTTGTTTTGGTATGGGTTTAATCTTTAAGGCCCACATAATTTGTCTTATTGTAACAGTTGGATATAAACCGTCAGTACACGTACCAGAGCGTTCATCAAAGTACCTCTTAAAACCCGGGTGTAAATATAATGTATCGTTTAACCATGGATCTATTTCACCCCACCAGGTTCTTTTTGTCTCCTTATCAAATCGTTGCTGGATAACCGCCAGACCTCTATTATCTATTTGAAAGAGTGTGCATGTGCTATATACCGGATGATTGCAATTATATGTAGAGCCGTACATTGACAAATATACGGACGGCTTTTCGTAGTGATATCGCATGGGGCCTCCTCAGAAAAAGCAAGAGGCTATGTTTCCATAACCTCCCACTTCGTAACATTGTTTACTTTGTTCTGAAAATGTACTTGTCAATAATCTTTCTGCCAACCTGGGATGTAATACTGCCACGCTCTTCGTAAATGAACATAGCGGCTCCGCCAACGACTGCGATTACAGCCGGGGCAGCAATACCAAATACAGAAATGCGATTCTTTGTCTTTCGATCTTTCCGATCTTCTTCGAGTTTTTGATTCTCGATCTCAAGCTTCTGCCGCTCAATATCGAGTTTCTCATCCTCGCTGTCCAACTTTGAAATCTCGATCAATCGATCCGCAAGCTGTACGACACCTGCTACACCAACTTTATACTTTTCGCTGCCGAATTCCACTCTGCTCAATTCATTGATTTCGTTCGTGAATTCTTCCCTCAAATCGGTTTGAATGCTCATTGTCTCGCTCCTTTTCAAATATAGTGAACTACTGTTCCATAACAGAACTTGTTATTTTTGCGAAAGATCCGCATGATGGTCAATATACAGGAGTGCTCTATTTTTCTTCTTCAATTCATCCAGATTATCGATTTCAATGCGATAAATGTCTTTTTCCGGATTGGAATGATCGATTCGAAGAGTTCCATGTGCCGACCCCAGATGCAAAAAGATTGACGTAAGAGCCGAACTTATCACGGCCGTGATGATAATCCCCCAAATACTAAAACTCATACCTATTCTCCTTTCTAAAATGATTTTTCAAAATTTCCATCCGGGGATTTTTCGCCATTTAAAAATAGCATTGCTCACGGTAACCCACGTACGGAAAATATGAACTATTTAACCTAGGATAGAATTCTTTAACCTAGGTTAGAGAATATAAAAAAGAAAGAGCCATCATCGGCTCCCTCTCTCATAAAGTAGATTGTAAATTTCGCGATTGTCTTTGGCTTGCTAGATACAAAGCATACTCAAGCTCAACGATCCCGTCCGTAAACATTTGTAACGTTTCCTTTACATCATGTATAGATTCCACCAGACATAATAAGTCGTGATCATCAGCATCGGCGTTCAAGTTATGAATATCATCTGCTAGCAGATTCATCAAGCCTCTAAGTTTTCTAGCTCTAGTTCTAAGTTCTACTCTTGAATTCATTGTCACCGTCTCCTTAGTCCTTTGCATTATCAAGTAGCCAAAAGAATTTTCTGTACCGATCATAGTACATATCTCGACTACATGGAATATTCAATTTAGTTCTCAAATGCGTATAAGATAGCCCTTCAGTAACGCCCTTGAGAATATAGTTATGTAAATTTTCATCAGCTTCCCCCGCCAAACGTTCAATCAGTTTAATTCGTTCTATGTAATGGATTCTGCGAATAGCATGTTTTGCGGTTGGATCGCCAAATGAGCTGCCTCTTGACGGCTCGTCATTTATAGATGAAGAAATCGACGGAGATGAATAATATGCTCTTTTCCATTCTGGATACTGTAGACAGAAATGCTTTAATTCATAGTGCCGATGTTTGTTGATCCAATATTTATTCTTTCGTGAAATCTCTGGACGAATAATCGTACTCATCGCTTAGTCACCCCTCTCTTATACTTTTGAGAGTCTTTGATGAGTTTAATAGTGGCTTTTCGAAGTCGTTCTTTATTGATTTCGCCATGAACATATATTGTAGCGTTTTTAAATCTGTATGTTTTCATACACAAACACCTCTAAGATAAGAAAATATCAATTGCTTCTGGATTAGTTAAATCTAAAATTTCTTTCAGTCTAAGAGCATCGCCGATTGTGATAGTGTCATTGTTAGTAATTTTCTTATACAACTCAGCGGCTGTGTCAACATGTAAGCTCTTCTCAAAAATTTTAAAAATTAATTTATTTGCATCCAATGCACACACCTCTTTCTGGTTGCGTTTCATGCAACATCTAAAAGATAACACCATTCCAATTTTTCTGTCAATACATTTTTTTCGCATAAAATGCAATTTTTTTAATCTAGGTTTGCTTTTCGTTTGCATGTATGCAAATATTAATATATGATAAGTTTTGTCAGAAAGGAGACAAGATAATGTCTATAGGAAAACGAATAAAGAATTTACGAATGAAGAGAGGTATGTCGATTGACGATCTAGCTGATAGGTTAGGTAAGAATCGAACCACCGTATATAGATACGAAAATGGTGATATAGAGAATTTACCATTGAGTATCCTTAATCCACTTTCCGAAGCGTTAGACACGACGCCTGCGAATTTGATGGGGTGGGGTGATAAAGAAATGATATCTACGAAAATATCAGATGGAGAAGAGGAGGCTGTATATTCGTCTGTAAACGAGACTTATGTGAAGCATGTAGAAGCTTGGCATAAGACATTTGGTATGGACCCATTTACAGATGAGGAGCATGAGAAGTTAATGGAATATGGTAGATTCTTAATTTCGCAAAGACAAAAATAAAAGAAAGAGCCCTTGTTAGGAGTTGCAAATTTAGCGAAGGAGGTGATGCCAACTTAACCCCTGGCAGTACATCATAGAAAGGAAGAGCAAAATGTATAAAGAATATCCAACGTTTTATTATTACGACACAAGAGAATATGGTCGAAAGTCACGTACGGATGACCCTTTGCTAACAACTGAAGAAGTTTTGGAGAAACATAGTAAAATTATCGAAGAATACGCAATCAAATACCTTGGTGGACCAATACCGCCAGAAAACAAATATATGGAGGTTGGGAGTGGCGAATCTCTTAAAGATCGCCCAGAAATAACTCGTCTACTCAAAGATATAGAGGACCCGGCTGTTAAAGCTATAATTGTGGTTGATGTGCAACGTCTAAGTCGTGGTGATCTCGAGGATGCTGGTAGACTCATAAGGTTACTTCGGTATACGAATACGTATGTAATCACACCTATGAAAATATATGACTTACGTGATGAGTATGATAGAGATGCATTTGAGCGAGAACTCAAACGAGGTAACGAATACCTTGAATATTTCAAGAAGATACAAGCTCGTGGAAAGTTGCTAAGTGTTAAGGAGGGTAATTATGTAGGGTCAACTGCACCTTATGGCTTTGATCGAATCGAGAAATTCGAAGCTAATGGTAAAAAGTCATACTATACACTAATCGAACGTGAGGATCAAGCTGATGTAGTTCGTATGATTTTTAACTGGTATTGCGAGGAAGATATCGGTGTGACCGCTATTTGCAGAAGACTCGAAAGCATAGGAGCAAAAACGAAGACGGGTTGTAAGACATGGAAACCGAGTATAATATTCAGCATACTGGAAAACCATCATTACATTGGCTGCACACGGTGGAATTGGAGAAAGACCGTAAAGATTATTGAAGACCAAGAGATTAAGAAGTTACGTCCAAAAGCAAAAGTGGACGAGTTCTTACTATTCGAAGGTAAGCATGATGGGATCATCTCTGAAGAGCAGTTTAACAAAGCTCGTGAGATAAGAGGTAAACGTCATCGAACTCGAAGAGACCTAACTCTTAAGAATCCATTTAGTGGAATTATGTTCTGCAAGAAATGCGGACATAAGATTGGTTATAACACTTACACACGAAACGGGATCGAATACGCTCCACCTAAACTCGTATGTAACAATCAAGTTCACTGCAAAACTGGATCTGTAAATTTCCAAGAAGTATTTAATTATGTCCGTAAGGTCCTAAGAGACTGTATAGAAGACTTTGAAGTTAGGATAGAGAATGATCGCGACGACTCTTTTAAGCTGCATAGAGACCTCATAGAACGCCTAGAAAAGCAACTCAAAGACTTAGAGAAGAAAGAAATAGACCAGTGGGATGCGCAGTATGATCCTGATCCGAACAAGCGACTTCCTCAGCATATCTTTGCTAAACTCAACGAGAAAGTACTAAAAGAAAAAGAGGAAGTAAATAAAGCACTCGACAAAGCAAGAGACTCTATGCCAAAGCACGTAGATTATCGAGAAGAATTGATAAAGACCACCGATGCTCTTAGGATATTGGAAGATCCCGAATTGGATGCTAAAACAAAGAACCAATATTTAAAAATGGTAATCTCTAAAATGGTGTACGAACGAGATCCGAACGTACGGATATCAAAAGAGAACGCCGAGAAATATGGTTTCGAGATTTCAAAAGGTTTACACTACCACACTCCCCCTTATAAGATAACGATCGAGCTTAAGTGTGACTAATTTAGGGTACATTTAAGCCCTTACTCATGGGGTACTACTTGATACCGATGGCTTTATAGCAATCCATTTTGAAGTAAAAAGAAGAGGCCCTGTCGTAATGACGGAGCCTCTTTTTTGTTTAATTATGAGGAACTGCTTTTTCGAGATCGCTGATTCTATGGTTTGCCACAGCAAGCTCTTCGTCGACAACAGCATCATGTTTTTCAAGCTTATATACTCGATCAATGACCTTGTTGTGAGTTTCGACTTTTTTCTCAAGCTGTGAAATTCGATAATTGGTCAATTTGTTTGCTGTCAGAATCCCAAAGAGAGAACCAAGGACAGTGCCCAGAAAAGACAGCAATGCGACAAGAATAGTTTCACTCATTTTCTTTCTCCTCCTCACTCTTTATTTGCTTGAGTTCGGTGTATGCTTTTCGTAAATGAGCTCTAGCTACAGCCATCGCATCTACTGCATCACCAGCCACAGGAATTGACGAGATTGCTTTATATGCTTCATCGAGCTCCTTTAAAATTTCATCCATTGGTCTCCTCCAGTTCCGCCACACGAGCTTTTAATTTTTGCACCTGCCACACCAGCAGAGGAATAAATTCGGTATACCTAAGGGCATAATCGTATTTACCGTCCTCGTTTTTTCTCGGAGACTTCACAAATCCGGCAAACTCCATGGCGGAAATATCGCAAGCAACCAGAGCCTTCTCGACATCTTGAGAGATCATTCCAAGATGAGTTCTTCCACTTTCACCATCGACAAACTTATAAGTGCACGGGGAAAGAGAATTAAAGAATGAATCATACTTGGTCAAATCATGATTAATGTCTTTTTTCTTTTCCGCATCGGACGTGACAATGGTCCCATTAGAGCAATAAATGTCAGTCCATTTATAACCACTGGTTCCAACGGACCAACTATTACTACTATTCGGTCTTAGATCACCTTTGCAAGCAACATCGTCGCCAATCTGAAGCCAAGTTTGGTATCCACTTTCTAGAAATATAGAACCATACTGAGCTGACAGTTCAATAGCCCCTGACTCAACAAGAAGTTTTCGACCATTGTATGAACTCGCTCCCGTCAATCCAAAATCAGCTGCTACTAGCTCATTTCGATCGAGCAATTGAATCGACCCGCCTTGTAATGTAGAAGCAGTAACGGTTCCGGTTAATATTTTTTGCCCGTCTATATAAGTAGTGCCGCCATAAGTGTATCCCCAGTTTTCGATTACAGCATTCGCATCTTCTGCCGTGGATAGGGCTGCATCAGCAGCGCTCTGAGCAGCGTCTGCCGCACTTTGAGCATTGTTAGCGGCATTGACCGCTCCGTTTATCTTATCTGCAGCATCCGTAGCCAAATCGCCAAAGGTTATAGATCCAGAAAGGTTTAACCGACTGGCATCGATGGTTCCAGTTTTTATGCATCCTCCATCGATACTTGTCGACCCATTCGAAAGACCATTGGTGAACGTAGTTAATCCGTTTACAGTGATGCCGAGCGTATCTATTCTTAGACTAACATCGTCGACCCTAGCAAGAATAGAGTCCTCTCCGACATTAAACTCCGCGCGACTCGGTGGAGGATCTGAAAGATTACCAGTGATTGTAGCCGAATGATTCTTAAGATTTACCGAGACTCGATCGCCAGTCTTAACACTCGCTGCGCCGTATTTATAGTTGATAATGTTTCCATCATCATCTTTTTCAACGACTGTAGTCACCGGAGTAATTTCCTCGGAGCCATCAAACTTTACGCATAGCATGTTGTCGTACTCAACGACTTCTCCATAAAGTGTGGCCTCATCAATTCTACTTACTTTTCTATCATTGGTGATCTTAGCGAATTGAGAAATCAATTCATTTGACAATCCCATTCTACATCACCCCCACAATCTAGCCGTGAATATGGCTTTTTCGGTAACCGGACACCCAGGTTCACATTTAATTGTTTGACTAATGACTTTGGCCTTAATATCTGTGATACCAGCTCTTGCATAGTTCAGACGGACGCAATCACCTAACCGAACTGGGCAATAGCCATGCGTATAAGTCACCGTGTACTCCAAGACAGATAGTTCTCGAAGAAGCTGATTCGCATAGTCTTTGACCTGACTTTCTGTCGGATCACCAACCAAGTCAGGATTGCTAACACGATGAATTATTTCTCTCCCTCGCCGAACCGTTGAAGTGACGCTATTCGGATCATCGTTAACAGCTCTAACAAAATAGTAGCCAGCTCCATTCGAATGGATGACTTCCACTACATTTGGTATGCCGTAAAGATCTCGATCGACGCTAATGTCGGGGTAAAGGATGGAGCTATTATCATCTGTATAAGTCCAAACAGGCTGCAAAGAAGCAGTATCTTGCATTGGTGATAGAAGGATACGCCCCATCTCGTCCAGAGCAAACTCATATCGCGCATTAGCTATCAGATCACTGAGAAAAGTCAACCATGTGTCATCTGTACTGGCAGTAAAGTCCATCGACAGTGGAGTCGAGCATTCGGTTTTAACAACTGGGGCCCGAGCACGCTCTCGAGCTATACGATACGCAATGTCCATAACACAAGACTTCTTGAATATTGAATAGCCGAGAGGTGGGGGGCTTTCTTTGAGCTCAATCAATGGAGTATAAGCATCCATCGAAATGTTTTGGAGTTTTCCATTAAAGCCCAAGGATGGAGTCTGAATAAGATGAGTGCCTAATGGAAAGCGTTCTCGAATTCCATTTTGAATTGTAACGAGGTACGTCCGAATGTAGCATTCGCCAATCGACTCGGTCATATCGATCGTCGCAGACCCAAGCGTTTCCGCATCAGAATCTCTCCGAATTGTGCACGATTTGACCTTGTCCACAAGCTTGACATCTTTCCATGTGTTGGGATCAACTATATAGTGCTCGAAAGTCTGTTGCATCGACGATAACCAATCAGGCATGTCACATACCTCCTTCCACTCGTGCGATCTCAAGCGTTACTGGAATGACTGTTTCAAGATGCTTTCTGCTAAATGACACCACGACGTTTGCCCAATAGCCACTCCCAGAAGGCTCACGGACATAGACATCTCCCATCCAATTAGCAAGACGCCTTAATGCATAGAGGGTCTCCGCATCCTTCTTATCAATGTCAACATTCCACGTAGCAGTTTCACCACGCTGAGTACCATAGTAGCTGATTGGATTCATCCGACCAATGTACTCAACGAGTTCGACATCCGGCTGATGAGAATCGGAGATATCGATGTTATAAGGAAGCTTTAGCATTGACCCAGTCCACGGAACTTCGATAATTTCTTCTCCCTGTTCTCCGCTTTCAAACGTTGACCAAACTTCATCCCACTGAAGAATTATTGCGTTTCCGCCGACAGGATAACCAGGAGGATCGTAATAGCTAATTGCTCCTGTCGTTTTAGACATGGCTACAATTCTATACCTCGCGTAATCCAATGCCGGATGGGGGTCCGTGACATAAGAATTTTTAACATTCTCAATGTCTTTGATGATCTCCGTAAATCGCCCATCAAATTCTTTTCGATAGACTGATAGCAAAACATCCGTGATCGGGGACCCATACTCATCTTCACAATAAGGTCTTATTATGGCTGAATAAGTATCTGTATCGATACCTATTTCGGCATTTGGAGGATACTCTTCATCGGTCCAATTTACTATGAACTTTGCAGACGCATCAGCGGTCAAACCAGAGTCCATCGAAACCGTACACGTTACCAAATAACTGATGTTATTCTCGAGGTCCAAATCGCTTGCCGAAAGATCTACGCTCAGTTCCTCAGAAATATCAAAGTACTTGGAGTATACGGTCCCGCCTTTATTAACCATTTTGACGTTTCCGATATGATCAACAGTTTCATACGCTTCTTCACTTAAGATTGACAAATGATAGCCAATAGGAGTTTGGGTATTAGGGCCAGCGATACCAGAAATGTGGATTGGGAACGAACTCAACTGTTCGATCGTATTACCGTTTTGGTCAACCACGCTAATGGATAGAGACGGAGGAGCGTAAATGTTAATAACTCTTTGGACCGACCAATCGCCATACTCGTTAGTGATTCCCTTCGTGCGAACACGCCACAAGATTTTAGATCCTTCGGGATTTGATGTCGTATCGATCTTGTACGAACTAACCTTGTCCTTCTCATCTTCTTCAGTGGAATTCTTGATTGTCTTCACAGTACTAGTTCCATTGATGTTCAATTCGAGTTCTGCATACGTTTGACTTGAACCATCTTCAGAATTGTGAACCCAATACAGAATCAATTCATCACCCGTAATGGCTGTCGTCGTTGAAGACCAAGTCGTTGGTGCAGCCGGCTTCGTTCCGATAATAACAGACTTAGGACTACACCATTCAGAACTTCCCTGGTCATTAGTGGCCCTCACTCGGAAGAAATATTGCTTGCCAGACTCGAGACCAGTTATCGTGTAACTAGTCTTTTGCGTTGTCAGTTTACTCGTCGCATTCGAGTCATCGAAGTAATCTTCATTTGTGGTATATTCTATGTCATAGCTTGCCGCCGATACGGCTGGATTCCATTGAATATAAACTGACGTCGGAGATACGGCACGACACTGCGTAATTCCACTGGGTGCGGCAGGTTTTGTCTCACTTCCATCTGACCAATTATCAGACCATGCACTTTCTCCCGATTTGCCAATAGACTTACATCGAACAATATAAGTATCACCAGGAGTTATTGTGCATGAATAGGAGGCTCGACCATTAACGATCGGGATGTCGTCTGAAACCTTATATGCGCTGCTCGACCCTTCTTTTGCGACCCAGAAACGAATGTGAGTAGCATTCTCAAGATTAAGGTTCGTCAGCTCAGCTGTCAAAGTATAGTCTTTGACCGTGACTGTGGGAGACGGAGGAGTCTCCGGAAGATTCTGCGAAAACCAGTAAGTTTTACTAGTAGACGCTCGAGCCGTCCAGAGAGCAACCTCCGAATTACCAACTTTCTTGGTCTGAGCGACAGGGATAACGACGATCGTGACATGAGTGGCATAGTCCGGCGGAGTAAATGTACTATATTGGTTTTTAGTCGTGCTATCATCACGAACCGCGATTCCAACACCCCAGGAATAATACCAAACTACTTTATACTCCTTAGTCGTACTATGCTTACTCCATGTCCAAGCAGCATAAACGGTTCGTCTAGTTGTCGAAACAAGACCCAAACGATCGACAATCGGTTGATTGGCGACGGTCCTAGACTCTTTCTCTGCTTCGCCACTGACGGTAAGAGACTGACCAACATATATCAGATTTTTGTTCTTAATCGACGGATTCAGATTCATAAGATTTGATACGGTTGTGTCATTTTTCTTAGCGATTCCGCCAAGTGTATCGCCTTTTTGCACTACCGTCCTAACTGCCATGCTTACACCCTCCTCTCGATTTTAGCCGCGCGAACCAATGTTTCTATTGCATTCGCAACTTCGCTGCCATCATCGTAAGTGATGCCATTAATGGTATAAGACGGACGACTCATGCCATTAAGATCTTTATGGATCTTATCCATCGCCGAGATGATGCTTGCATTGTTTCCATTTTGACTTCTTCGATTCATCATTGAACTGACCGCGCTGATGTTGGCATTGAGACCAATCGACTGACGCTGTCCGAACAAATCGCTAATGGCATTAACACCGGTTCTGACATTATCGAGGTCAACAACAGGACGAATTGTCGGCTGAACATCCATACCACCATCGATCTTATTCTTGATCTGGCTAATAGCATTGCTCAAACCAACTCTCGCTTGATCAGCCATCTCATGGCTCGTCTTATAAGCCTTCTGGCCATAATCTCCAATTGCATTCACGAAGCCAAGGCCAAAGTAGTCGCCAATCCTATAGGCTTCTTTCGACGGGGAGTTTTCATCAAGAGCATCTTCAGCAGCCTGAAGTGCAGCATTTGCCATAGCAATGGCCTTCGCTTGAGCTTTGAACGCATTATCCTTAATGCCATTCGCGAACCCTTCGACGAGGTATCCGCCTGCATTGTAGAAGTTGCTACGTTGAAGTTTTATACTCGAAACGGCAGACTGAAGGGCGGTTGTGAACGCCGTAGAAACTTGAGGCGCCTTGCTGCTGATTCCGGTAATTAAAGATGTTGCGATAGCCATACCGGCAGAACTAAAGGCACTTCGCTTGGAAGTGACGGCATTCACAGACTTGTTCATTGCCTCTTGCACCTTGGAAACAATTGCGGCCAAACGAGATTCAATCCCACTTGCCAATGCCGTGGATAGATTGCCGCCAACATTCTTGAACCGGTTAGTCGCATTCTCGATGGGAGTAACGATCTTAGAAACCAGTTCATTTCCAAACTTTGTCAGAGAAGCGCCTACTGATTCGATGGATGCGAGATTCTTTATCGATTTAGTCAGATTCTGTAGACCGGAACCAATATATCCATAATTAATCCCATCAAGTTTGCTAGCCGCCGATGAAATGGTCTTCAGTCCATTAGCGGCGACACTTACATCCGGAACATCGGCAAAGGTTTTTACCCCGTTTGCAAGGGTGGTCAAATCATCGCCAAGGGTACTTGGGATTGACACGTCTTTCCATTTCTTAACGGAAACAGCAAGATCGCCAAGAGGGCCAGTGACAGTTCCAAGTGTCCAACCGCCGACAAATGCCCAGCCAAAAGCAGTGACGCCATCTGCCAAAGACTTAAGGTCAGTTCCTAGGTCGTCCGGAATGGAAACACCTTTCCATTTCTTTACCGAATCAGCAAGATCGCCAAGTGGACCAGTGATTGCGCTAAGAGACCAACCGCCAACGAAAGCGAAGCTAAATGCTTGAACACCATTGGCGAGCCTTGTCAACCCGTCTCCCAAGTCTTCTGGAATAGAGACACCTTTCCATTTTTTGATCGAACCGGCCAGATCGCCGAGGGGTCCAGTAAGAGCACTAATTGACCAACCACCCGCAAAAGCGAAAGTGAACGATTCAACGCCGTTAGCAATTTGGTTCAATCCCGCTTCTAGACCTTCGGGGACGGTAACCCCAGACCACTTCTTAACTGAGTCTGCCATTTCGCCAACGCCAGGAGCAGCAGCAGATAATGCGCCAGCGCCCAAACCGGCGAAAGTGAACTTCTCAATACCACTGGCTAATAGACTCATCTTATCGACAAGGCCATCCGGAATAACCACGCCGCCCCATTTTTTAACGGAATCGGCAAGTGTTCCAACGGCAGGAGCAGCAATAGCCAATGATCCAGCTCCAACTCCACTAAACGTGAAGGCTGTAACGGCCGCAGCCAAAGTAGCGAGTTTGCCAGTAAGTCCTTCAGGAATGGTTACTCCGGCCCACTTCTTAACAGAATCTGCCAGGACACCCAGGGATTCGGCAATGACTGATATTGAGATTGCCCCGAGACCAGATAGCGTATTAAGTATGCCTCCAAGAGCTATTTCGCCAAGGGCGCCACCCATAGCACTAAGGCCTCTACCAATCTCATCCCAAGACATCTCTCCGAACTTCTTAAGAGCATCCGCAAGATCACCAAGACCTTGAACTGCCAAGAGAATGGCTCCGCTACCAAGCATTGCAGGGAGACCAGCAATTGCTCCAAGAGCGCCAGTGATGACGGCTACTTCAGCAAGAGCTCCGCCCATACCAACAAGACCACGAACAATCTCGTCCCAGGTCATTTCACCAAATTTTTTGAAGGCATCGGCAAGATCACCAAGTCCTTGAATTGCAAGAAGCAAGGCACCAGCGCCGAGAAGTCCAGAAAGTCCAGTGAGAGCCCCAAGTGCGCCAGTTATAGCGCCGACTTCGAGAAGGGCGCCGCCCATTCCAGCAAGACCACGAGCGATTTCGTCCCACGACATTTCGCCGAATTTCTGCAATGCACTGGCAAGATCGGTAAGCCCTTGGATTACAATAAAAATGGCACCTGCTCCAAAGAGACTTGACAATCCAGTAAGATAACCTAAAGCACCAGTGATTCCAGCAACTTCAGCAAGTGCTCCGCCCATTCCTGCAAGACCATGAGCAATTTCATCCCAGGACATTCCACTAAATTTCTTTAGAGCATCTGCTAATTTGTTCAAGGATAGAACAATGGCAATAATAGAAATTGTCCCAACAAGCGATTTACCGCCACCAACTTGGTTAAGAACTACAATTACTGCAGCCAGTTCAGCCAGAGCATAGCCCATGCCGGTCAAGCCCCGTTCGATCTCATCCCAGGACATTTCGCCAAATTTCTTAAGTGCCTTAGCGATTTTTCCCAAGACTAAAGAAATGGCGATAATCGAAAGCGCCCCAAGAAGAGATTTTCCGTCGCTGTATTTACTTAAGATGGAAACAGCCGCCACAAGTTCAACAAGGGCACCAGCCATTGCTGTAAGACCTCGACCGATTTCGTCCCACGACATTTCGCCGAATTTCTGCAATGCACTGGCAAGAATTCTACAGCTTGTTGCTAGTGCAATCAGCGCTACACTAGTAGAAATCGAAATATTAGCTTTTTCAATCGACTTTAAGCCCTTGACCAAGATAAACAAACCGCCGCCAAGTGCGATAAGTCCCTTTGCGATATCGGCAAGAGACAAATCGGCCAGCTTCTTCATGGCACCAGCCAAAATAGAGACTGCGACTGCGACAAGTACAAGAGAACCGCCAGCTTTCACTAATCCTACCGATCCAAGACCGCTTAACGTCTTTGTAATCGAACCCATAGTAATGCTCAGCATTCCAAGCATTGCTCCGATCGCAAGCAGAGATTTTGTGATTTGTCCGACATCAAGATCGGAGATGGCTTTCATCGATGCCGAAAGAATTCCGACCGCTACTGCAATTGCTACAATGGAAGAGATTTTAATACCCGATGAAAATGACTCAAGAGTATCGTGAACCGATTCCATTACATCCGCAAATTTTCCCTTAATGCCATTCTCTTTATCGCCGAAGAGTTTATCGAAAGCTCCCTTGATTTTCTCGATCAATCCGGAAAGTTTCTTAGCAGTAACAAATATACCTCCGCCAGCAAGGCCTGCGAAAATATCGCCAGCTGAGACATTATCAGAGATCCAACCAAAGACAGTTTTAAGAGCTTCCCAGATTTTACCTGCGACAGTCTTGATCGTACCGCCAACAAACGAGAATACATCGCCAAAGCCCTTCATATGTTCAGTGGCCCCGGAGATAAGACTAGAGAATCCAGACACAATTTTAGATAAGACTCCAGAGAGTCCGCTTTCATCGAATCCTTCGTTAAGCGACGTAAAGAAATCGCCGATAGATGCGGCAGCGGTGAGAAGAAGATCGCCAAGGCTTGCAACACCGTCCGCATTGAACAATTTACCAATGGCTTTTGCTACACTTCCGAGAATCTTCCTGAAAATATCAAAGACCGAGAAAATACCCTTAAATGCACGCTTTACTTTATCCGCAGCTTCCTCGCTGAGAATAAGCTTCTTGGTAAAATTGCTGATTCCGGTGGTAACTTTCTCTACGCTGCTAGGATCAATTACATGGAATACTTCAGTGAATGCGTCTTTGATCGGCTTTACGATACTAATAAGACCCTTGAATGCATTCTTAAGGCTTTCGCCAACGGCGTCTTTGACGAGTTTGAGATTTTCAAATACATTCTTAAGAATGCTCTTTAATTTATCCGCAGCTTCACTACTCAACGTTAGTTTTTCTGTGAATTCACGGAATCGTTTGGTTATAGAAACCAGATCTTTCGGGGTCATAGCCTTAAAGACCTCAGAGAACGCTTCTTTAACTGGCTTCACGACACTCATGATGCCATTAAAAATATTCTTGAAACCCTCAAGTAAATCATCACGACCGCCAAGATCCTTCCAACCTTGAAGAAGTGCATTTCGAGCATCGGCAGAACTCTGAATCATTGCGCCAATGGTATCACTGATTTGAGTTAGAAGCTCTTTCGCCTCTTCGAAGTCGCCAACGATGATTTCCCAAGACTGGGTCCAGCCAGACTGTGCTGCTTCCTTAAGCGTATCCCATAACTGGGTGAACGTCTTAACCTTCGTAGCAGCATCTTCTGCCGTGTTTGCCATCTCGAGAACAGACTTAATCTCTTCCTCATTCTTACCAGACTTCTCTGCCAAAGCTTTTGAAGCATATTTGATAGCATCAGCCTCGCCATACTTGGCTTTGGCATCTTTCAATGCCGCCTCAACGGCTTCTTTGGACAGGCCAGTATACTCAGCCACATATTCGTTCGCGCCAGAGGTAGTGAACTTTTTCAGCGTCTCTGTAAGAACCTGAGATGTAAGCCAGCCAGTCTGCAGTGATTCTCTGAAGGAACCTTTGGCTTTAATCGCTGCTTCTGCGCCAGTATTGAGTTCCTCAGATGTTTTCTTCAATGCATTCTGGAAGATTTCGCCACCCATGCCAGCATTAACAACTGAGTTCCAGTCCATCAGTTTGACCGTACCTGCAGCCAATGCCTGAGAAAGCTGATACATAGCAGTTGATGCTTGCTGAGATGTCGAACCAGACACTGCAGCTAAGTTCGCAATACCCTGAATTGCACTTACTGAAGTATCCAGATCGATACCCGCTGCAGTAAACGTACCAATGTTACGGGTCATTTCCGTAAAATTGTAAATTGTCTTATCTGCATAAAGGTTCAATTCATCCAATGCTTTGTTAACATCATCCAAGGTACTGCCCTTGCTCTTTGTGTTAGCAAGAATTGTCTGAACAGCGTTGATCTGGGTCTCATACTCTTGAAAACCGCTCATTATTGGCTCAAGAGTAAGCGCGTTGACGATTCGCTTACCGGCATTAACTGCCGAATTAGTGATGTTCGCAAGGGCGGTTACACCCATGACCTGAAGCGCAGAGAACTTAGTTCTGACTGTATCAACTGCTGAACCAAGTCCATTCAAGCTAATGTTTTTAGCAGCGTTACCTACGTCGCTAAGACCCTTAGCAGCTCCGGATAAGTTCAAACTACGTTTAAGCTTGTCCAAAGTAGACATACTCGTCGATACATTTCGTTCGAATTGACTATTATCGAACTGCATTTGTACGACTCTTTCGTCAACAACCTTGCTCATAGTTTAGTAACCTCCTCCCATGCGTCATTTGCGATAGAATCAAAAATAGGTTGGATGGCCGGATTAATATAATCACGACCTTCTACCCAACCTCCGGTTCCAGTTCCGTGCCCATATTGCAAGATTATGGCGATCGGAACTCCATTTTGAATGTTTGAGTTATGAAATGAAATCGACACTGATCCATTCGCACGCTCGATCTGGTAATACCAAGACGAAGCCGTAAGACCACTGTCTACCGGTGTCGCAGACGCAAGGGCGGCAACTCCTGCTCGACCGAACTTATCAAGATCGCCAAGATGAACCTTTTCCTTAGCCCTTTCGAGATAACGACTAAGTTTAGAGAAGTCGCCCTTTTGTCTGAACTTTATCATGTATAGCTCTCCTTTATTTGAGCAATTCGTTTACCTTTCTCTGAACTTCATCAGGATCATAGCCAGCTCGTTTCAGAGCGTTTCGTCTGGTAGTACCATTACCCCACTTGCCGGCAATAACCTCTTTGGCAATAACGGTAACGGAAGATTTCTTCCCGCCCAAAAGCTCATTGACTCTGCTCTGAACTTCATCATAGTCATAACCCGCTTTAGTAAGAGCAGTCTTTCTGATTGCTCCATGACCCCATGCGCCTCTGATAACTTCTGTCGCAATAACGTTAATGCTCTTCTTATTGGTTTTCACCGTCGTTGTGCTAGAACTATACTTCGGACGAGCAAAGCCTCTAATATAACCCCATCCGACATTAATGGTTCTACGACCGACTGCTTCGTTCATGTTGCCTTCGATGACAACAATGGTATTTGCATATTGCTGCTCGACAATGCCAATGTGATCGGTAAATCCATCATTCGGCTGGGTCTTCTGATCCCAATTGTAAAGGATGATATCACCGGGCTTAGGCTTAATGGTCCCGTCTTCAATCCAGATTCCCTTCTTCTTGAAGATAGCAATATGTCTTTCACAGCTAACCTCCGTACCAATCAAGTCGGTAGCGCCGGCTTTGATTGCGCATGCAGATACAAAGCAATCACACCATTCATCGGTAGTCTTGATTTTATATCCTTTGGCGAGGGGTTTATGCGAGTTATACATATTGAGAATCTCCTTGAACTTTCCATTCTTTTCAGAGAAACCAACCCATTTTTGGGCGACGCTGATCAGATCATTAGCACTTGCGCTCATATCAATTTCCTCCTTCAGTCATTCTCTTTAATATCTTGAAGCTGCTTCAACGTTTGAATTACTTTGTCATATCCGACAGTAGATACAAGAAAGCCGAGATACATAAGTACTGCGATTTCGACTCCGATTTTAATTGTCAAAGCCGTATCATTCATGATCAAATATCCAGCGCAAATAGCTCCGGATAAAATGGTCGAAAAAATAGCGGCAAGAACATTGGAAGAATATTTTGCCTTCGTTTCGTCGAGCAATTTCTTAACGCCCTCTACAGTCAGATTTGTAAGCAGGGATACTGCGAGAAGAGCCGCAATCATAAAAGAAATAGTCATTGTTCCTGCTCCTCCTCAACCGAGAAATGTCCGGCTAACCTTTCCTCTCTTTTTTCAAAAAATGTTTCGAAAAGCGCCTTCATGAAATATCCAAGCATAACTCCAACGATCACCGTAGCTATCTCGCTCGATAATGCTTCTGCAATCTGCTCTCTTCCAAGAAAAGCGAGAATATAAGAAAGCTGGAGATCGATAAGAGAAATAGCGAGGATGACAAATACGGCTTTCTTCGAAAAGGTTTTAAGCCACTTTTTACTAAAAGTTTCTTTTTTACTAGACTTCACTACTCTCACCCCCTAGTCTTTAATTGCTTCCTACGAATGGCGTTAAGCTCGGAATTTCTCCGCATAATATCGCCTTTACTCATCTTCTTTGGAGGATTAGTCTTTGCGGCTCGAACCTTTATCAACGTTATGAGTCTATTTAAATGCCACTTTTGACATTCAAATGGGATTTGCAATTCGATCATCCAATGGTATATAAGCTCCGATGTTACAACCTCGTTATTGATCTTAGAATTTCTGCTATCTCTAACAGTAGTTGCAGTCATCGGAGCACTAATATACTTGACAATCTCATCGATATTGGCTTTAGTCAGAAAATCGTATACTTCAGGTCTTACATTTGGAGTAACTGTCATGCACTTTATGTAATCGAGTATTTCGACATCTGTGAGCTCTTTCTGGGAAAGGAATGCTTTACACCATTTGGCTTCCCACTTAGAAAGAGAGATGAGGGAATGCTCTAATTGAAGTACTGTCGTCTTTGGCTCAATAAACTCCTCTTTTTCTTCATCCCATCGTTCTGGAATAAGAGTCACTACTAATTGGAGCATCCCTCGTCACCTCTATCATTCTCAAGCATTCGGAACTACCTGAGGAGTAGCTTTGCTTTCAGGCATATTAGGAATAATGCCATTCAGGAATTCAGCCGCAGCTTTTGCATCGGTGACCAATTCCATATAAAGATCCGAATAGGCATTCGTAGACATGAAGTTCTCAAGATCTTCCTTTCTCTTGACGAACCCTCTACCATCGGGAGTCTTAACGCCATAAGACTTCTGAATCATGTCTTCGAAAATCGTGATAAGAGATGGAACGTCCTGAGCAGCGATAACTCTATCGATCATATCGGACATGCCGCCTTCAGTGCTCATCTCCATACGAGTGCATTCGGCTTTGGTCAGGTTGAAATAGAAATCTTCTTTACGAGAATTTCCGTTGAAATCGGTGTATGTGATGGTTTTCTTGTACATTGCATTATTCTCCTTTCAAATAAAAAAGAGGAGTCGCCAGCCTAACTGAATACGACCCCTCAAAAATATGATTTTTACGCAGCCAGAATCTGAACAACTTCATCAGGCAGCGGAAGACGAGCTTCGGTTTCGGTATCGCCATAGAGAACTGCTTCCAGAGCAGCAAGCTTCGTGGGCTCGACCTTGGTCGAATCGATAACGATGTTGGCAGTCGGCTTGAAGCCTTCCACGTTAACAGGAGTAGTGCTGAACTCCCAAGAGAACGTGATCGCTTCCGGGCTATCATTGATAGTCGCATACGCCTTCTCAGACGGAGCCGCCAGAGCGCCATAGATGAGATGCAGCTTATAGCCATAAGCATTATTCTCGACATCGTTACCAAGAGTGGTTCTGTAGCACATGCCGAAAGTCTTACGAGGCTGCTGGCCAATGTAAACGCCAACCGCAATAGCGGCGGAGCCATCGCATTCGGCCCATTCATCCGGATAGGTATAAGCTTCGATCGTGCCACCAAGCTCTTCGGTGGACATCAGGTTCAGATACTTAATGTCATCCGCATAAAGAGGAGTAGCCTCTGCACCGGACGGGCTTTCAGTAACAGTCGTAAGACCATTCCACGCCACACCCTTAGGGTATGCGCCCTGAGCATCCTGGACATACAGAACACCCTGCTTTACGCCAGTTTCATACAGACGTTCACCAGTCTTGTCCCAAACAAGTTTAGACATATTGTTGTCCTCCTTTTAATAATAAAGTGTAAAGACATCGTGATTCAGATTGTCCGATTCGTAATGCCTATCAAAACTACAGTAGGGAAGATCCAAGATCTTATCTACGAATTTGCTATCGGGATTCTTGTCGATAAGAATCACTTCATAGCTTGGCAGTTTCCGATAAGCACCGTCATTTGCAGACCTCTTCTCAATGTCTTTTCTGGAATAAACGATTGCGGGGTACTGCATTCGCACTGACGAAGGTGGCTGAAAATACACACTACGACTGCCAAGGATTGACTCCAGCTCAGTCTGCAGATTAAGTCTGCTAGGCATTTGTATACAACCCTCCTATCGCCAGTACTAGTCTTGGGTAGTTTACTTCGACATTATAAATCTTCCATAAACTACCCATAAACTCGATGTAACGCATCGCATGAAAATTCTGAATGGCGTATGGATCGGCCACAATACTGATTTCCATAGATACGTTAATGTTGTCATTAACTTCTCCGGAAGATTCGAGCTTCCGAATATTGCGAACAACGTCGCCGTAATAGTGACGCTCAGTAATCTGCTCTTCCCAGACTCCTGGCACCGTTTCTACTTGCTCAGCATAGCCGACTTTTCCATAATATTTAGCCATTTTGAATTTTCACCTCGAATTATTACGCCTTGGTCTTCATCTCGATGCTGATCGCGGAGAACGGCTTAATAAGCGCACCGGAACAACGAGTCTCGATCAGGTACTTCTGCTGGTTGTAGTCGATGTCAAAGTCATCGAACATGTTGATTGCGCCACCCTTGTCAGCACCAACATTGTAGTCAGCCAGATTGACAATGATACCAAGCAGGTCAAGAGTATTGCCTTCAGTATCAGTTCTGCTCAGACCTTCCATGACAGGAACCGTGATGATGGCGCTAACACGCAGAGCAGTGCGGAGCTTCTCCTCAGTGTCATAAATGACACGGCCGTTCGCATCCTCAAGAAGCAGGCAGTCGGTCAGGAAGTCCTCAGTAGTATACAGGGCGGGATTGCCGGAACCCTTGTAGTTCTTACGAGACTTGATGATGGCACGGATTGCTGCCTTGGCCTTCTGGTCAGGAGTCGCCGCGGCGTCAACTTCAATAGTGGCCTTGATGTTGTAGAGATCCTCGTCCTTCCAGATCGGGCGGATGTTGGACTCGTTGATCTTGTCATCGCTGGAAGACAGACGGCCGTCACCGACAAGAATCGCGCGGGCAATTTCCTCATCCAGCATCATGCGCATCTCAGACTTCAGCCATGCGACAACATCGAAATCGGTGATGTCAATCACGTCGTCACGGTCGAGCTTCTGCTTTTTGTAGATCGTAGTCGGGGTGGTCGTACGCTTCAGCAGACTGAAGACTTCTTCCTTCTTCAGCTTGCCTTTGATGTAACCCTTCGCACGAGCATCGTCTTCCGTAATGTCTGCAAAGCTGGACTTGATGCGGGAGAACGGGGTGTGATGGACGCCGGACATGACCTTCTGGACCCAGCCCATCTCACGCTTGATGAACTCAGGCGGGTTATTCAGGCTCTTGGGTTCGGGGAACAGAGTTTCGATTTCCTTGATGCCATATTCCTCGGCATGGGCAAGGAAGCTCTCCTTCAGGCTGCCATAACGCTTACCATCAGCGATGATGGTTTCCATCGCATCGTGGCTCAGGACATTCTCCTGATTTTCGGTATCCTTGTCAAAAACATTGTGTTTCATTTCTTCGTCTCCTCCTTCAGAATTATTGTTATCTTCGAGTGCCTGACCGATCATGGCATAGACAACTGTCTTCTGCTCTTCGGTCATGGAATTAAATACATCGGCGACTGTCTTTTCTCCGCCTTCATTCGCTTTGGGTTCTTCAGCCATTTTAGTATCCTCCTTCTTTTCTCCAGCATCGGCATGCTTGAGCTCTTCGTCTTCAGGCTCCTTCGGATCTTCTGCAGATTCCGAATGACTAAGGGTGATATTCTCACCAGTGTAGATGATGCCTTCTTCATCAGATTCCTCACCATGTTTGATGATGGATTCGATAAATGCGCCAGGATTAGCGCCGGCAAGGACGAGGCTCAGTTCACGAATGTTACCATGCATGACATTGGGCCCCTGCTGCTTAAGCTGATTTGCGTAAATGGACAAGGCATTTACATCGCCATGCTGAACGAGAAGCTTTGCAGTTCGACCGCTTTCTGTGTCGTTAAACTTGCAATAGGCATACACGCCTTCATCACGGTTCTCAAGCACCGCATGTCCAAGAACTTCATTGGGATCGCTATGCTGATGGTTCCAAACAAGCGGAACCTTCTGACCGTCATTACTCTTGAAAGCATCTTTACGGATGATTCGTCCATCAGAGCACTTCAGGTCATTGCGCGTTGCCCATCCGCTAAAATCAAAATTTTCCATTTTGACTTCATTCCTCCTTCTTTTGGTTTTCAATAGGCTCCACCTTCGGAGTCTCAGTTTCATCTGGATGGTTAAGGTTGCTATTGATCAACTGGTCAGCCTTAGGATCACTAGATGGCTTCATACCAACAATCTGGCGAAGCTCATTACTCGTCATAATCTCATTACGAGTGAACTTATCTGCAATTTCAGCAATGTCATTCACAGGAACGAGCTTGAACGGATCTCTGAAGAACATAATCGACTGGCTTTGAGATCTAGCGGTCTTGCTCAAGAATTTTCTCTTCATCTCATCAGCAATCGCAGCGATGATTGGCTCAATCGTACGAGTGTAGTAATTGAGCATTGTCTTCTCATCCGCCGTGCCATCCAAGATGGTCTGAGTGATTCCAAGCTGACTGAACAGGAGGTTCGTAAGATACTCAACCTGCTTCATCAGATTATTGTCGAGAGACCGGTTCAACTGGGTGATCTTCTCGGTTCCATCTGTATAGGCGATACCATACTTACTTCCTGCCAACTGCATCTCAATGTCTTTCCGTCTTTGCTCTGCCTGCTGCCGTCTGGCGTCGGTCTTGATGATGTACGGCAATTGAATAATCAAATCCAACTTACCGGATGCCGTCTGTTCGTCTGTCACATCCAACAAACTGAGTTTTCTTATCAATCGCTGCATCGTCGAGTTCGGCTCATTGATGACAGCAAACAGCGGATTTTCAACAATGGCAACGGACTTCTTCGGAAGAATAATATCTTCCTTTTTGCCAGTTCGCTCATTGTACAAACGGACACGAACATGTTGCGGAAACCATTCCAAAATCTTAGCAGTTCGCATGCTCAAGATGTCATAAGATTCTGTAATCTTAGGATCTAACGTGGTTTCCACTGGGACAATCGCAACGCATCCTTCGTCAAGCATGGACATAACTGCATCCTGAATAAATGCTCGTCCTGTCTGATCAAGATTGGCTTCCAAAGTCAAACAATTATTTAACTTCGAATTCATGGTAGAAAGAAGACGACCATTCTCATCCAACTTACAATGCTGAATGCTAATAGCCGCCGTATCCAATGCTATTCGATTGTAAACAGACGTGACGATTGACCGCTCATTTCCTCTAGTTAAACGAGGACGATCCGGACGGTAGGAGAACCCCCCACCAATGTCGTGGTAAGTCAGTGTGGGGTCTCGATTGTTTACGAATGCATTCCAGGCGTGTTTCAACCTGGAGCCAAATGTATTTTCCATTTTGAAATCACTCCTCATGTTTCGCGTTTCTTCTTGCTAGAATAGATAGCCGCTTTACCAACGTCAGCAACGGCATTAATTTTCTCAGCATTATCCCGCATGGATAAGTATGAGATACTCGCTCGCCGTGCGTAATCTACGCCAGTTGCTATTCGATGCTTGGAGCCGCTATTGGCGATATAAGCATTAGCAGAGGAATTAATCACATTAGCGAGATGCCCCCTGATATGATGTTTGGCCTTATACCCAGCGTATCGCCCAACGGCTACACCACCAACTCCATAACGATCAGTATCTTTTTGGAGTTCCTCAGTTTTTTTCTCTCGCTTTTGGTCATACTTTTTCTTAAGTTTTGCGCCTACTCTGCTGCTTCGCCCAGCAGATGAACTTCTACGAATGCCCCATTTCATACCGAGAACGCCATAGTGATAGAGTTCATTGCTCACTTTTCTCACCTTCTTTACTCAAAAGCGTCTCGATTGAGCTTGTACGCGACATAAGCATCCAGCATAGCCGCAACAGCATCAATCTTATGGTCATACCTCTTCTTCAATAGTTTACGGTTACCATTCGTATCCTCCATGGCAATACAATTTCCCATGGTATAAGTCATGAGATCTTCATCAAATAAAAGAAGCCGTTCGCCAGCAAGTTTCTTTAACTCGCCAAGCGGAACTGACTCCGTTTTTGCACCCTGAATGACTTTTTCAATACCGAATGGACCGTTTTCAGATTCCCAACGAGCGACAAAGTCTTTAGCATTATAAGGATCATAGCCAAAGCATCGAACATCATACTGAACTTCGGTAATGTGATTGTCTAGATCTTCATAAACCTCCATCATGTCCAGAACGGTTCCAGGCATGACGATTAGACTACCTTCTTTTGCAAACTCGTCATACTTAAAACGCATTGCGGAAGGAAGTTTGGACATTGTCAGTTCGGTTATGTAGTTTCGAGTCTTGATTCCGAATGCACCTTTCGGCAATGGGAACAAGAACGTGAATGCACAGAAGTCATCACCCTGAGAAAGGTCTGCTCCAAGCGCACACGGCATCTGCCAGTAGTCTCTATGTCTATGAGGAAGAGTTTCCTCGTAAGTAAAGTAATAGGTGTAGCCTTCCATTGGAATGCCAAAACGTTTAGCAAGAGTATCATTTCGAACAGCCGGATTGTTCTCTGCCTTCTCAACTTCCAATTGGTAAGTTTCGTAGCTAACTGTGCGTCCAAGATTCGGGTTTGCTTTGACCCACATTCTAGGATCAGCCACCTCGTCGATTGAATCAAGTTTATACCACCAGATAGAAGTGTGAATGTCCGGGTAATCGCCCTTAAGCACATTCATCAAATCCATTTTGATTGTATCGCCAGGTCCATTACGGACAGTACCCTCGGAGCTAATTGCAATGATAAGATACTCTTCGTTTTTGGCTGCACCTTGTGCTGCAGGACCTACCACGTCTTCTCTGGTGTCACCTGACAGCCATTCGTCGACCGTTACGACTTTATCCTTACGCCCTTGGTACTTATCAATACTCATAGGGACAATTTCCAACAAGGAATTAGTCATGAAGTTCTGAATGCCTTTTTTGGTACTCGCAAGTTTCACACGGTCAGCTCTAGAACCGGTAGTGTTCTGCAATGAGCCTTCGGTTAGAAACTTAAAGAACGGCCCTCTGGCTCTAGCCAGGGCGGTTTTAATCGGAGCTAAAACTTCTTCGGCCTGTCGAATTGTTGGAGCAGTCGTGGATTGCTGAGTAGTAGCAGGGTCTACTGTTAGAAAGTAAGCCTGAATGCATGATGCATACATAGATTTAGCGGCGCCTCGACCAATAATCAGATATTGCTTATTAATTAAGCGTTTCTTAATCCGTTTGGTCACATAGTGCCCGCCATGGCCATCAGGAGATGGTTTGTAAATACTTCTCTCAACAAAGTAATACCAACCAAAGATTTGCTCGGCCCATAGTTTGAATGAATCGAGTAGCCGAAGATCATCTCCATCGGTAAGCGTAAGCTCATTCTCACAGAAATTAATAAAACCCTGGATAGCTTGGTCATCATACCAAATTCCAGGGTTTGCAATTAATGCATCTATTCGATTCATTTCCATAGAGACTTGCTCACACACTGGTATTTCGCCTCTGATTACAGCGTCACGGAACATGCCATAATATTTTGGTGTGGCAGTGTTTGATAACGCCATATGATTTCACCTACCCGTTAATGATCTTCTTGATCCTATCGATATTATTGTAGATTGTGAGTCCTGTTGATGTGATGGTAGCTACTGTGGTTCCGGCCTTAACTATTTTGCTAAAATAGTTCTTGCCTTTACGCACATTTTTTGGAGAAAGATTCGAATATTGCTGCTCCATCTGAAGACGATTAATGCGAGTCCTGAGTTCGGAGTCGCTCATTTGTCGAACTCTTTTGCGAGAATGGGCTCGCTGATAATCTTCATGAGCCGATGTAGATTTCTTTCCACGCGACATGCCAGAAGTCGAACGATCTTTACGAACACCCCACCTCATACCAAGAACGCCATGGTGATAAAGTTCGTTTTCCATATTACTCACCTCATTTCATTTTAGGGTCAACCGCCACATTCAAACGCCATTCGAATTCGGAAATTTGGCGATTCATAGATTCGATAACGGCGGAGGAAAGCGGCGGATCAAAGATAAGTTTTACTTTCATATAAATGTAGGACTTTACCGCATGTAGCTCTGCGGTGGTCATTTCCGGTGCGAACTCAATCCATGTGGAAGTATCATCTTCGATTACGAATCCATTAGCCGGACCTACACCGAGCTGAGTCAAGATCATGAACACGGAATTAATGTGCATGATGATATCAGCATCGAAATGAGTATACGCTTCGTCGATTCCAAGCATCTTTTTAATCGACGTTAGGATGCTCTCCATATTTTCCCTCCTTCACTATCGTTTCCATGGGCAAGTGTCGTTTCGTTTTCGTTCAACTGGACCTTTAATCAGAAGTCCTTCATCTCCATAGTGAATTGCATCATGAGTATTCTTAATTGTACAGATTAGAAACTCAGGATCGAGAAGAAATCTACTACGTTGCAGAATATCTTCTTTTGTGATCGGGTTCATATGATGAATCAATATCCGAGAATAGATTTCATGGCCTGGCATAGCCAAGTCGCATCCATTGTCTCGAATAATAACCTTATCTCGAACTCGCAACCATTCTGGATCTTTATAGAATTTCTGATTAAGCCATCTATCGAACCCAAAAGTCTCTTCGCCAACCTTTCCGTTAAGACGAAGATACTGATAGCGTTCTTCAAACGTCGGTAGAGTGATCAGTTCGGAATATGTCCTAATATTCATCTTCATCACCCTGCCCACTATAATTACGGAAAGCCTTCATAGCTTCGGTATAAAGCTCCTCGACCTTCTTCTGAGACTTAAGCGAGTCAGTCTTAGCAGTAATAAGCTCCGCCTGCTTCTCAAGAATTTGTTTCTCGAGCCTAGCTTTCGTAGAGGCAAGCTTAAGAAAATGTGTAGTCTCCTGAGATGAGGCAGTTCCTTCCCTAAGACGCTTTTCGACGAGATCGGTTGCCAATGATATAAGCTGATTCTCTCTAGCCTCTGGAGTTAAAGCCGGTCTCATAAGATTTTTGGTCGAAGAGGATTCGGTTCTTTTAACTTTTGCCATACTTACTGCCTCCTCTCCTACAGTTTTATGGTACTTTTGCCGGATGCTTAGAGAGACCTACGAAGGAGGTGAACTTAACCATTGAAAGGAGAAAGTTAAAAATGGCTCAGGAGATACTCTGAAGTTCGTAGAGGAATAGACCTT
>ERZ1034928.286-NODE-286-length-28263-cov-130.056332_pt1 | contig 28263 bp, 47 predicted proteins | sample MGYA00520627_ERZ1034928 | MGnify/ENA primary metagenome ERZ1034928 (study PRJEB33766, sample SAMN09781755) | gut metagenome | biome: gut microbiome | host: Homo sapiens | place: Madagascar | study: EMG produced TPA metagenomics assembly of the PRJNA485056 data... | reverse complement strand
CCGCGCCGCGCGGCGCGGCATCAACTACAGGCTCGTAGAAAACGGCTTCATCGACAGCGACGTCGACCTCGCCTACTTCAACGAGCACGTGGACGACATCGCGAGGGTCTACCTCGAGGTATTCGGCATCACCGCGTCGAGCGCCCCGTCCGAGCCAGAGTCCGGCGCATCCGGCCCCGGCTCCACGGGCTTCGAAGGCGGCACCTACCGCTGCACCGTGGACACGCTCAACGTCCGCGACGCGCCGGGCCTCTCCGGCTCCGTCGTGGCCAAGTACCACAAGGGTCAGACCGTCGTGCTCGATGACTGGTACAAGTCGCGCGATGGCTACGTCTGGGGCCGCTACACCGGCGCGTCTAGCGGCAAGGAGCGCTACGTCGCCGTCGGCAGGGCCACGGGCAAGCCCGAGGCTGACGACTACCTCGTGAGGGTGGGCTAGCCATGGGACGAAACCTCAAGCTTTGCGTATGCGTGGCCGTCGCGACGGCAGCCGTCGTCCTCGCCGCCTACGCGGCGCTGCTTGCCATCGCGAGCGCGACGGTACCGCAGGGGCCGCAGCCGACGACAAAGGTCGTCGTCTACGACGCCCTTCCGTAGAGAGGAGCGATCATGTACGAGCCTTACGGTATGCCGCAGAACCCCATGCAGCTGGCGCAGCAGCTGATGGGAAGCTACCAGCAGAGGGTGACGCCACAGCAGCTCATACGCGTCACGGGAATGGACGGCGCGAAGGCCTACCAGATGGGTCCGAACTCATGCGTTCCGCTCTTCGACTCGGACAACGACATCATCACTTAGTCAGCGCACTACTAGAATGGGATGTCCTCGTCGTAGACGTCCGACTGGGGGCCGCCCTGGGAGGCGCCCCTTCCCTCCCTCGGGGTGACCGCGTCCCTCACGACGAGCTCGACCTTCGAGCGCTTGGAGCCGTCCTTGGCCTCCCAGGCCCTGTACCCCAGGGACCCGCTGAGGACCACCTGCTGGCCCTTGCGGAGGCGTGCCAGCGACTCGGCGAATTTCCCGAAGCAGACGAAGTCGAAGAACTGCGGGACGTCCCGCCACTCGCCGTCGACCTTGCGTCGCTCGTTGTGGGCGATCCCCCCGTTGACGACGACGGTGCCGCTCGGCGTGCTCTTGGCCTCGGGGTCTCGCGTGAGGTTGCCGGAGATGGTGAAGTTGTTGATCTGGAACATGCTGCTCCTTTGCGTCGGAATGTTTGAGATTGCCGCCTGCGTATTATCGCTCGGCCTTGGCGAGCCAGCCGGTGAGGACCGTCTGCACTACCCGCGCCTGCGCGTCGGTGAGCATGCCGAAGTCCTCGCGCACGCCAGCCCTCTGCGCCGCCTTGCTCTGGGCCACCGACCGCATGACCACCTCGACGCCCACGCCGCGAACGTCAGCCAGCCGCTTGGCGTTGGCGGCGATCGCGGCGGTCTGTTGGTCCGAGGCGGGCTGGTTTGTGCCTGAGACGGTCTGAGGGGCGCTTTGAGGCTCAGTCCGACCCTTCGCCGTGTGCTCCTCCGCCTTGTTGCCATGCCAGCGGTACACGACGTCTGAGGTTCCCTCGCGGACGATTGCCAGCGCGACGATGCGCCCGCGCTCGACCTCGAACTCGGCGACGTCGAACCGGTCGTAGCACTGCCACCTGCCGTTGCGATTGTTTAGGCGCTTGAGGCGGTCGGCAGGCACCCATACGAACGGCGCCGTGTACAGCTCGCGGCCGATGCCCCAGAGGAAGCCCGCGCGCTTGAGCGCGTCGCTGCTCTCGCCCTTCTCGGCCTCCATGTTCGAAGGCGAGCCAGCGGCCTGCTTCCAAATCCACTCCGCGCTGCCGTCCCCGGGCTCCACGTACAGGCCGAGGGAGCAGTTCAGCGCCCCCTTGACCTCCTCGTACCGGCACTGCCACCGCTCGGGGCCGACGGTCTCGTCGAGCAAGGCCATGTCGGTGCGGCTCGTCTTGTACAGCAGCAGGGACGCCCCCTTCTCGCTGCACGTGGCCACGCGCGCCTCGACCTCGTCGGCCATCAGCGCTCTGAACATTCCCATTCCCATTCCCAGACCTCCTATCTGGTAGGCGGGGTCACATTCCCCCGACTAGTTACATTATACAACTTTCAGCGTGGTTTTGCGCGGTAAACCATGTTTTCGTTATGTTTCACGTGAAACAAAAGCGCCCCCGGAGCCTCACCCCGAGGGCGCTCGGCGCTATCTGAGCGCCCGAATCTTGGCCACCACCGACTCAATCCTTGACCGGAGCGCGGCGAAGTCGATGCCGTGCTCACGGGCTATCTGCTCCGGGGTCTTGCCCCGGTTCTGCTCGACGAACTGCCTGAATTGCGGGTTTGAGCCCATGAGGGAGTTAAAGACCGCGTCAGGACCCTGCTGCCGCATGGCGCTCGCCGCCATCTTGGCGGGATCGCCCTGGCTACTTGGAAACAGGCTGCTGGCCATTTGCGACCATCTCCCTTATGCTGCGCTCGAACTCTTCGAGCTCTTCGCGGGTCACGTAGTCCCGCGCCTGCTCATGCGGCTCCTCCATCGGCGAGAACGAGAAAGCACGGACGGTCGGGAAGCCCGCTCCATCCGTGCTCTTGATGTACATGAGGTGTGGGCATCTCACACCTACTCGGACCTACTCTGACCTACTCGGAACGGCGCGCCTTGATGTGGGGCGCGCCGTTTTCTCGCGCTAATCGCGCCGCTCCAGTTGTATAATTGTCTAAGCGGGTTGCAGCCGCGACTACATAGCCAACAGGCGGGAGACTTCCCGCTTGCCATACATCGAGGCCCGTGGATTGCTGCAACCAGTCCACGGGCCTCGGCCATTTGGAGAGACATGAACGGGTACGTTGCGCTTCTCAGACAGGGCGGATTCATCCAGGTCAACCGAGACATAGCGAGGGGCTTCGGCCTCGACGCCGCCGTCTTGATAGGCGAGCTGTGCGCGATGGCCTACCAGCACGCAGACGAACACGGCTGGTTCTGGGCAACCTACGATCAGCTGGGCGACGCGACGTGCCTGTCGCCGCACCGCATCCGCGAGGCCGTGAAGGCGCTGGGTGGGATCGTCGAGGTCGAGGCACGAGGCCTCCCGAGGCGCAACTACTACCGTGTGAACGCCGAGGCGTTGGGCGAGTACTTCGAGGGCGCCTCGCAGTCAAAGACGCGCTCAGCTAGTCGTGAAAATGTTAACGACAAGGACGTTGAAATTTTGACGACTAGTACCGACGAATCTTCACGGCATCTTTATATAGGTAAGAAAGAACGATCTACTAAGAACGATGAGAAAGATGTTGGCGCCTCGGCGCCAAAGCCAGCCAAGAGGAAGGCGCCGAGGCGCAAGGGCTACGGCGAGTACGGCCACTGCATGCTCACCGACGAGGAGCTGGCGAAGCTCAAGGCCGAGTTCGCCGACTGGGACGACCGCATCCGCCGCGTCGACGAGTACTGCGAGAGCACGGGCAAGAGCTACAAGAACGGCCTCGCGACCATTCGCAGTTGGGCGAGGCGCGACGCCGAGCGCGACGGATCGAGGGCCGCGCCGAAGCCCGAGAGGCCCACGGACCCGCTGTTCGCCGAGGCCAAGTCCTACTGGCAGAACGTCATGAAGCACAGGCTTCTGGACGCCGAGCACATCGCGGCGCTGAGGGCCAACGCCGAGTTCATGGCGGGCCTCGATCCGCGCGACGTCGAGTACCTGGGCGAGCTCGAAGCCAATGCTCAGGGAAGATTCTTCTAAAAAGTCGCGTTTTTCGCGAGTTTTCTGTTTGACTAGTGTATAATCGAAACTGTAAGAAAGGCAGAGGGGCTGAGGGCCCTGCCTCGTCGATTTTGGAGGCACGCATGGAGCTCGGAGGGGTGGTCGCTAGGGCGGCGCGAGATGCGGGCCGCAGAACGGCTGACAGGCCGTCTCACGTCGGTTCGGACGGGCTGAGGGTCTGCGACGTGTGCGGGGAGCCGCTGGAGTGCCGCAAGTCGTACAGGGGGCGCACGCTGACGCTGCCGTGCGCATGCGCGTGCGACCGCGCATACGTAGACGGGTTCGCGGACGACCTCAGGCGGAGGGCGAGGGACGCGGCGCGCGCCAGGTGCTTCACGTCCCGAGCGGCGTGGGGACACACGTTCGATGCCGACGACGGTGGCAGCGGGGATGCCATGGAGACGTGCCGCAGGTGGGCCGAGCGCCAGGCGAGGGAGGGCAACGGCTTCGGGCTTGTCCTCCACGGCGCGCCCGACGCTGGCAAGACGTTCGCGGCCGACTGCATCGCCAACTACCTGCTCGACAACGGCGTCGCGGTGGTGAGCAGGTCCACGCCGTGGGTGCTGGGGAGGCCCTACGACGAGACCCATGCCGTGATCCAGACGCTGTCGAGCGCGCCCGTCGCTGTGATAGACGACCTCGGGGCCGAGAGGGCCACGGCCTACGGCCAGGAGGTCGTCTACAGCATCGTGGACAACAGGTACAGGGACGGGCTGCCCACGATCGTCACTACCAACCTCGGGCCCGACGAGATGGGTGGCGACGTCAAGGCCGAGCGCGTCTGGAACAGGCTGCTCGAGAGGTGCCTCCCCGTCGAGTTCGCCACGGGTCGCAGGCGCTACAGGCAGAGCACGCACGCGCAGATGATGGCCGAGCTATTCGGGTAGCCAAAAAAGTTTGGTTTTCCGCGACTTTCTCGGTTGCAATCGGCTCGCATTGTAGTAGTATATAAGTCGTAAAGAGGAGGGGCCGAGGGGCCCCGGAGAGAGAGGAACCAAGATGAGCCGCACCCACTACTTCGCAATCGCCTACCGCAACACGGACGGCAACCCCTGCCTGTTCGAATGCGTGTACCTGTCCAGGAAGGCGCTCGTCGAGGAGATCGAGTACTGGGGCAACACGGTCGCCAAGGTCTGGACCGCCGAGCAGTTCGACGAGGCGCTCGAGGATTGGACGAACTACGACGCCGACACCGAGGAGGCGTACGACTACATCCAGAGCCACGGCGCCACCCGCATGCTCTAGCGAGCGGGGCAACGCGCCCCGACATTCCAAAGGTTTCTCAAGCGAAGGAGACAGAAAGATGAACGCACCCGAGTACATGGCGCTGGCGAACGAGGCCGAGGAGCTCTTCGACGTCCAGGACCGCATGTGCCAAAGCTGCGGCCACTTCGTGGTCATGGCCGACGGCGGCATGCGCCACACCATAGGCTTCTGCGACCTCTGCAAGGGCGTCAGCTACGACCGCGAGACCGACGAGCTGCACTGCAAGGTCAACGACCTGTACTGGGCCACCCACGAGGACAACGACGGCTGCGGGCGCTGGGAGCTGTCGGAGGACTGGGCGTGAGGTGCCCGTTCTGCGGAGGCCGCGTCGTGCTGGTCTGCGGCCTCAGATACTGCGATAGGCGCCACGAAAACCCGTTCGGGTGGTCGTGCGGGTGCCTGGGCTGCGGCTGGAGAACGTGGACCTACGAAGATCCATGCGAGGCATTGGAGGAGATCAATGGTATACAAGGTATGGCACCGGCACCTCTGCCAGGGTATGAAGACGGCCGACCTAGTGGCCGAGACCAAGGACAGGGACGAGGCCGAGCGTGAGGCGTACGACGCCACCGACGACAGCGGCGAGGGCGTCGTGACGCTCGATGGCGAGATTGTCTGGAGGTGCTGGGAGTGATGACTACGGCAGACGAGGAAGCGTCCTACATCCTTGCGAAATCGGAGGTGTTCCAGTGAGCAACGAGGTGGCCGAGGCCTACAGGGTGGCCTTCGAGCGCGAGAGCCTCGAGCGCGGCGTGACCGCCGAGCACCTGAGGGAGGAGCGCGGCAGAAGGCGCAAGGCCGAGGAGGAGTCAAGGTTTCTCCGCGCCGAGCTGCGCAGGTGGGAGGATCGCTTCTTCTCGGACGGGGGTCAGACACCACTGCACTACGCTGGCGACGGCGTCGTGACGGCCGCGCAGGCGCTCAGGGCCGCGACCGCGCAGCCCACCACCACGCCGAGGAGCGAGACGGCCTACTACTGGTGGGCGCTTGCATTCAAGTACCTCTGGAGGCTCTGGACGAAGGGGCAGGCGTCAGACGACCTGCGCAAGTGCATGGACTGCCTTAATCGGCTCGAGCGGGAGGTGGGAAATGACGATGACCAGGCGTGAGGGCACGAGGTGCAACCTTAGGACCAAATGCCCGGAGTGCGGGACGGTGGCGACGTGCCGCTACGTGGCAGACCACGAGCTGGTGGCGTGTCCGGAGTGCGGCGCCGAGTACGGTTGGAGGGCCAACGCGTACCGTCCGCTGACAGACGGCCTCACGGAGGAGCAGCGCAGGCGCTTCTACCAGCGGAACGCGTACGCCACGCCCGAGAGATGGGAGCGCGCCAAGGAGCGCAGCCGCAGGTGGCAGCGGGAGCACCGTGACGAGGTGAACGCCAGGCGGCGCGAGCGTAACAGGACGCCCGAGGCCAGGGCCAAGAGGCGCGAGTACTACCAGATGAACCGGGAGCGCATCCTCGAGGCCCAGAAGGCCTACAGGCTGCGAAAGGAGATGGGTGAGCAGTGACGACCGTGAGGCGCGTGCCGATTGTCTGCAATGCGTTCTGCATGCCAAGCTACGCGCACTGGGGGGACGCTGGAGCCGACATGCGTGCGGACGTCCCCGAGCCCGTCACCATCGAGCCGATGCAGTCGGCATGGGTCGGTACCGGTGTCAGGGTCGCGATCCCCGACGGGTTCGTCGGCCTCCAGTTCCCGAGGTCTGGCCTCGGGTGCAACCACGGCATCTGCCTCGCCAACGGGACCGGCGTCATCGACAGCGGATATCGTGGAGAGATACGCGCGAAGCTGCTCAACCTCGGGCAAGAGCCGTTCACGGTCAACCTCGGCGACAGGGTCTGCCAGCTCGTGCTGGTGCCGTACGCCCGCGCCGCGTTCGTGCCGGTCGCGGAGCTGCCCGCGAGCAGCAGGGGGACGGACGGCTACGGCTCGACGGGGGTTCGCTAGAAAAAAGAGCGTGGAAGCCGAAAAAAAGTTCGGTTTTCCGCGCTCTTTTGCGTTGGGTAGTAGTATTATATAAATCGTCATGAGGAGAGGCGGTGACGCCTCGGAGAGAGAGGAAACGCAATGCAGAAGCTCATCGGCAGCAAGACCACCGGCAAGACCCCGTACTGGAGGCAGTCGAGGCTCTACGAGGACGAGGACTACGACGGCAGCAAGATCTACCGCGGCGTCGTCGAGACCGACACGAACTGGTTCGACAGCTTCGAGACCAAGGACAGGGCAAAGGCCATGAGGTGGCTCAACTGCTAGGTTCGTCGGGATAATCGCAAGCACGTCACGAGAGGTGAAGAGATGGAGACCAAGACGCTAGAGCAGTACTTCCTTGCCGAGATGGAGGCGCTGAAGGCCGAGAACGAGGCGCTGAGGAAGAAGGCAGGGGCCATGGACGAGGACATGGCGCACGGCGTGGGCACCGCGACGCCCGAGCGCATTCATCTCGTAATGTACGACGTCGACAGGCAGAGGCTCGCGCGGCTGGTGCGCCTCAAGACAGAGGAGGCCGGAAGCTTCGACGAGTGGGCCGACGGGCTGACCGACGACCGGCTCGTGGCGTGGGCGCTGTCGAACTGCGCCGTGACGGCCTCGCGTACCGTCTCCGACTACGTGGTCGAGGTCTGTTGCAGAAGGCTCGCGGTCGTCGCGCCCGCCGGGGGCCACGACACGGGTGAGGTCGCGGACCTCGACGCGCCGTTCGGATGGGGGAACTGGGTCGAGGCCGCCGACGACCTGAACGGCGTCGTCGCCGAGATGGTCGCGTACGAGGCGAGCCGATGCTAGCGAGCATGACCTACGCGGGCGAGGTGCGGGGGCAGGGCCGTCCCCGCTTCGCCCGCTCGGGCCACGCCTACAAGGACGCGGCGTCGAGGGCCTACGAAGAGAGGCTCGCGCAGTGCTGGGTCGAGCAGTCGGGCGCATGCTTCGACGGGCCCGTGAGGGTGAGCGTGAGCGTCTGGCGGCATCTGCCGAGGTCCAAGCCCAAGGGCGTCACCGAGGAGCCCGACACGCTCAAGCCCGACGCCGACAACATCGCGAAGGCCGTCCTCGACGCGCTCAACGGCGTGGCATGGCGGGACGACTCGCAGGTGGTGGCCCTCTCGGTGCGCAAGTTCCCGAGGCGAAGGGTGCCGACGGACACGGACATACTGTACGTCGTAGTGGAGAGCGAGGAACTATGAAGTGGCACCTGTCGCAGGCCAAGAGGACGCCGAAGGGCGTGTTCGTCGAGCTGGAGGAGGGCGAGGGCCGCGGGTGGCTGCGGCTGTACGTCGACCCGGACGCGGCCGAGCTGTTCGACTTCTCGAGCCTCTACGAGCTGACGATTACGGGAGGCAACGATGTAGGACACGATTAGCGAGAAGAGAACATTGCGTGCGCTCAACGTTGTGGAGGTGCCGTCGGCCGAGGTGAAGCTGGCTGCCGAGCGCGCTGGGTTTGGCACGTGGGGCGAGCTGGCGAAGGCAATCGGCATCTCGCAACCCCACCTCAGCGCCGCGCTCCATGGTCGCGAGGTCATGAGCGCCGAGAAGTTCGCGAAGCTCAGGGAGGCGCTCGGATGGCGAAGGTAGACACGCTCCCGATGCTGTACCGCCCGCTCATGGACGGGTGCAGCGTCATCCTCAACCACTGCGCGGTCTGCGGCGCGACGTGGCCGCTCAACCAGCATCACATCGTCAAGAGGTCGCAGGGCAACCTCTATCGCAACGGCGTCAAGAGGCCGAAGCCGACAATCACGCTCTGCGGAAACGGCAACGCCTCGGGCTGCCACGGCCTGGCCCACCAGAACAGACTGCACTTCCGCTGGGTGACGACCGAGGCGTGGGACGAGATCGGATTCGGAAACTCGAAGTATAGGGAGCGCAGCGGCGGGCACTGGGAGTACCTGATTACGGAAGAGCCGACGAAGTACCAGCAGGCGCTCAAGATGGACGGATGGAAGGAGCTCTACTGATGGCTGGATGCACGACGAACGGCGACCCGCAGAGGGCGCTGGAGGCCAAGCTGCGCCTCGACGAGTTGAAGCGCGACCTCAGGGCCGGCAGGGTCACGTTCCGCGAGGCCGCGACCGACCCGCGCGCCCACAGGTGTAAGGTCTTCCGCCTGCTTTGCTGCGTGCGCGGCGTTGGAAAGGCGAGGGCATCGCGCATGATGGACCGCTGCGGCATCGTCCCCTCCCGCAGGTGCGGGGCGCTCCGTGGGGCCAGGCTCGATGCGCTGTGCCGGGAGGTCGGCGAGTGAGGAACACCCACCACGCGTTCGACGTCGACCGCGACTCGCTCGGGTACGCCATGAGAAAGGCTGGGTACCACGACGTGCGGCAGCTCGGGGAGGCAAGCCTCGTGAGCGCCGCCACGATCCAGCGGATGCTGGACGGAGGGTGCTACGGCGTGCAGGCGTCCACCATGTGCCAGCTCGCCGTGACGCTCGGCTGCGACGTCCTCGACCTCATGCGCGAGAACGGCTAGAAAAAAAGTCGGTATTTTCTCGCGTTTTCCGCGTACAAACGGTTTCGATTGTAGTAGTATATAAAGCGTCAGGAGGAGAGGCCGCGAGGCCTCGGATAGAAGGGAACCAAGATGGACGAGCAGACCAAGACCATGAGGAAGCTCCTGAGCGAGCTCAACGCCAAGAAGTGCGACACCGAGAACGCCTGGAGAGACGCGGGCTTTCCCTGGAAAGGCGAGCTTTGGGACGAGTTCCTCCAGGCAAAGGCACAGTACGAGGGCGCAAAGGCAATGGCCCAGGCTCTGGGGCTCTAGGGGAGGGGGAAGAAATGTTCTACGCGGAGCTCTGCCCGTACGGCACCAAGACCATCAGCGGCGAGGACACGCTCATGGGGTTCGACAGCCGCGAGGAGCGCGACGAGATGGTCGAGCGCATCAACGCGGTCGAGGACGACACGGCGCAGGCCGTGACCGTCCGCGAGGTGTCGCATCGCTACGACGTCCGCAAGTTCCGCGACGACCCGTTCTGCGACTACCGCCACGAGGTCAACGGGCTGCGCACCTGCAAGGGCAAGCCGTTCTTCGAGGTCTCGCACCGACCCGGCTACAGGTACTAGGGGGGGGACCATGGAGGAGAGAACGACTGCCGGCACCATCGGCTTCATGCTCGTAGCGGGACTGGTAATCGGCCTTTGGCTGGTCGACCCGCTTCTCAGGTCGCTAGGGATCTAGGGGGCATGGCATGACGAACGAAGATGGCAAGCCGTGTCCCAGGCTGTGCGGCAACTGTGCGAACTTCAACGTGCTGGACGACCAGCCACGCGACCCGTGCAAGTGGTTTGGCGTGTGCTCGATGCAGATCGATGACGAGTTCGGGATTTGGGCGACTACCAAGAAGCTCCTCGACTTCGCCTATGACCACGGCATGCACGGCAATGACGACTGCGAGCGGCCCGACGAGTGGTTCGAGGAGGAGTAGCGGATGAGTACTAGCGACGACAAGCGGCGCGAGGTCGCAAAAAAGATGAGGGAATACGACGTCGCGGAGTTCAAAGAATCGGCAATAGTGCCGTTCCTAGAATGCCTTGGGCTTGGCTATACGGGCTGGCGAGGAATCCTCGACGAACTGGCTGACCTAATCGACCCTCCGCGCAAGGGCCGCAAGCCGTGCGCCCACGGAGACGTCTGTCGCGCATACATGCGCGAGCGTGGCGTGATCCTGCGGGACACGTGCCCGGAGTGCGAGCACTACGAGCCGAGGGGGGACTGACGCATGGTGACAACGCTGCTTGCGGCAATGGTTGCCGCGCTGGTCGTCGTGGCCGTACTGCTGGTGCTGGTTCTCGTGCTGCTGCTCAGGCTTCTGGCGGATGCGACCACGAGGCGCGCCGCGAGTCACAGGCGGACCGACGACATACGGAGGACCGACGCCATGTGGGGGGCAAGGCGATGATGCTAGGACTCGAGACGTGAACAAGGCTGTACAGCATTGCAGTTCGCTACCCGATGACAGACGGGCGCAAGGCTGCCGAGGTGCTCGCGGACTCGTGCAGGCTTGCTCGCAACATGCAGGAATGCGACGGGGTTGTCGGCATCGCGCACGTCGATGAGCTGGAATTTGCCATGGCGTTCTTCGGGCGGCGCTACGAGGCCGAGAGAGCGCGCTACGCTCTCGGTGGAAAGGGCTGGGACGTCGCCAATCAGCTGACGCGGTGGACGGTTGGCGACGACGGCCTGCCAATCATGGACTAGGAGGAGACAGGGAATGCAGCACGTGAGAGATGCCGAGGTGAGTGTCGAGCGGGTACCGCTCGCAAGCCTCAAGGCCTACGACGGGAACGCAAAGAGGCACGACAACGCCAACATCGAGGCCATCGAGGCCTCAATCAAGGAGTTCGGCTTCCGGAACCCGATAATCGCGTGGCACAACGAGGACGGCGTGCCCGAGATCGTGGCGGGCCATGGCCGCGCGCTCGCGGCGCAGAAGCTGGGCATCCAGGACGTGCCCGTCGTGTTCGTCGACGACCTCGACGACGCGCAGCGGCGCATGCTCACGCTCGCGGACAACCAGACGACGCTCATGACGGGCTGGGACGAGGCGCAGCTCGGAGCAGAGCTAGACGCGCTGTCGAGCGTCTTCGAGGTCGAGGACTTCGGCTTCGAGCCAGTCGGAATAAATGAGCCGGACCCAGCAGACCTTGACGAGTGCGAGCCGAACGATTGTGCGCAAGACCGTGTGATGAGTGGTGAGCTGTGGCGCATGGGCAAGAATGTCCTGCTGTGCGCGGACAGCACGAAGCCGGAGAACGTAGAGCGCCTGTCCGACGCCATGGGAACAAGATTCGACCTGCTGCTGACCGACCCGCCCTATAACGTCGCGTTAGGGCAGCACGACAGACCGAGCGAGGCAAAGCAGCTGCACCGGAGAACCGACGGGCTCGTCATCGCCAACGACAGCTGGGGCAGCGACGAGGCCTTCGTCGAGTTCCTGCGCTCCGCGCTCTCGGGCGCCATGGGGGCAATGAGGCCCGGCGCGGCCTTCTACGTCTGGTACGCCTCCACGCAGAGCGCCAACATCCTCGAGGCGGCGAAGCGCGCAGGACTGGAGGTCAGGCAACTTCTCGTCTGGGTGAAGAGCACGTTCGCGCTCGGTCGCCAGGACTACCAGTGGCAGCACGAGCTGTGCCTGTACGGGTGGAAGGGCGGCGCGGCCCACTACTTCACGGACTCGAGGAGAGAGTCAACCGTCATCGATGACGCGATGGACACGTCAAGGATGAGCAAGGCGGAGCTCAAGGACGAGCTGGACGCAATTCTCGGAGGAACCGCAACGACGGTGCTGCGCGACAAGAAGCCGACGAGGAGCGTCGAGCACCCGACGATGAAGCCGGTCAGCCTGTTCGCATATCAGATCGCCAACTCGACGAAGCCTGGAGACGCCGTCCTCGACCCGTTCGGGGGGTCTGGGACGGCGGTAGTCGCCAGCGAGCAGCTGTCGAGGAGATGCGGCACAATCGAGCTTGACCCGCATTATGCGTCAGTCATCGTAGACAGGTGGGAAATGCTCACGGGAATGGAGGCCGTCAGGATTGAGTAAACCAGGGACTCGGACGAGGAAGCTGACGCGCGAGACCATCGACGAGCTGTCGAGGTACGTCAGCGGGGGCCTCACCAACAAGGACGCCTGCGCCATCGTCGGCATTCACCCGAGCAGCCTGTACAAGTGGCTGCAGGAGCCGCGCAAGGGGCTGGAGGTCGAGTTATTCGATTCCTTAGAAAACGCAAGGGCACAGCGCAAGGCCGTCATGATCCAGACCATCACCTCAGCGGCCAGAAGCGGCACGTGGCAGGCTGCCGCGTGGTGGCTCGAGCGCGTCTATCCCGAGGAGTTCGCCAAGCCCGACCGCTACCACGACCAGGGGGTCGACGAGGCCGTCAAGGCCGTTCGCGAGCTCACGGAGACCATCAGGTCGCAGGCCGAGAAGGGCTAGACGTGGAGTTGACGGAGAAGCAACTTGAGTACGTCCGCGAGGCACACCACCGCTGGAACGTCGCGGAGGGGGCAGTCCGAAGCGGGAAGAGCTGGCTCGCTACGACGTACACCATCCCAGATCGCGTCACTGCCATGGCGGGGTTGCCAGGTATCAACCTGATACTCGGCGTGTCGCTGGGCAACATCGAGCGCAACGTCCTGACCCCGATGCGCGACAGGTTCGGCGACGCCATGGTCGGGGGCATCAGGGGGACCGAGAACACGGCAACGTTGTTCGGCGAGAAGGTCTACTGCCTAGGGGCGGAGAAGCGCTCGCAGGTGTCGAAGCTCAAGGGTGCAGAGGTCAAGTTCTGCTACTGCGACGAGCTGGCCGACATCAGCGAGGACGTCTTCGAGATGCTTAAGAGCCGCCTGAGCCTCACATACAGCGAATGCCACGCGGCATGCAACCCCGCGTCGCCGAGGCACTGGCTCAAGCGCTTCTTGGACACCGACGGCCTGGACGTCTACGACCAGCACTACACGATCGACGACAACCCGCATCTGCCGAGGTCTTACGTCGACGAGCTGCGGCGAGAGTACGCGGGAACCGTCTACTACGACAGGTACATACTCGGCAGGTGGACGCAGGCCGAGGGCCTGATCTACCCAGACTTCGAGCACGCCATGGAGGACGACTGGCACGGCGAGGCGGTGCGCGAGGTCGTCAGCATGGACTACGGCACGCTCAACGCGACGGCAGCCCTCAGGTGGCAGCTCGACGCCGAGGGAATCTGGCACGTCGTCGGCGAGTACTACCACAGCGGGCGCGACACCCAGCGGCAGAAGACCGACGCCGAGTACGTGGAGGACATGCGGGCGTTCGCGCCCGGCGCCGAGCTGTTCGTCATCGACCCGAGCGCGGCGTCGTTCATCGCTGCCATGAGGTCGGCTGGGATGAGGGTCAGGCCAGCAAGGAACGAGGTCCTGGACGGCATCCGCCACGTTGCGACTGCCATGCGCGAGGGAACCGTCAGGATCGGGACCGGCTGCAAGTGCCTGGCCGACGAGCTCGCCGGCTACGTCTGGGACGAGAGGGCGGAGGTCGACCGTCCCGTGAAGGTGGCGGACCACGCGTGCGACGCGCTGCGCTACGGCGTCGAGACAATGCGCATGTACAATCGTGAGCGTCCCTACAGATCATTGCTAGACGGGAGCGACTACAGATGAGCGATCGATACGGGGACGCGGTGGCGAGCGAGGCTCAGTCGCTGACGTTCCAGGACATGGAGAGGGCTCGGGGCAACCTCGCGGGCTTCGTGCTGTCGGCGGTGCGACGGCACATCGGCACGGAAGCCTACAGGGTGGCTCGGAGGGCGGACCTGTACGATCACCAGCTGAACCCGACCATCAACGAGCTGCGAAGGCTCATGTGGGCCGCGAACGGCGCCAAGGTGGACGATCCGCAGGCGTCCAACTCGCGCCTCGCGTCAAACTTCTTCCACCGCCTCAACACCCAGCGATGCCAGTACTCGCTCGGCAACGGCGTGACGTTCGCCGTGGACAACGAGGGCACCAAGAAGGCCCTCGGCCGCAACTTCGACCGCGACTTGCAGGGCATCGCGTATGACGCCCTCATCCATGGCGTGTGCTTCGGCTTCTGGAACCTCGACCGACTCTATCGCTTCCCACTAACCGAGTTCGTCCCGCTGTGGGACGAGGAGACGGGGGCGCTCAGGGCCGGCGCGCGCTTCTGGCGCATCGCTCCCAACAGACCGCTCCAGGTGGTCCTCTACGAGGAGGACGGCTTCACGCGCTACGTTGCCGACCGCAACCAGCTCGAGCGCGACGCAAGGCTCACGGTCGTCAGTGAAAAGCAGCCATACATCACGCGGACCGCCTACGTCCCGGCCGACGGCGTGACCGAGGTCATCGCGGCCGACAACTACGGCTCGCTGCCGATCGTCCCGATGTGGGGGAGCAAGCTCAGGCAATCGACGCTCGTCGGCATGGAGCGCAGTATCGACAGCTACGACCTCGTCAGATCGGGATTCGCGAACGACATGGCGGACTGCGCCGAGGTCTACTGGATTGTCGAGAACAGGGGCGGCATGGACCAGAAGGACCTCGCGAGGTTCCTCGACCGACTCAAGTTCCATCACATCGCAGAGGCAAACACCGACGACGGCGGCAGGGTCGCGCCCTACACGAACGAGGTCCCGTACCAGGCGCGGCAGGCGTTCCTCGACTCGATCCGCAAGGGCATCTACGAGGACTTCGGCGGGCTCGACGTCCACGCGGTGGAGGCGGGCGCCACCAACGACCACATCGAGGCCGCGTACCAGCCGCTCGACGAAAACGCCTCGGACTTCGAATACCAGGTCTCAGGCTTCATCGCGCGGGTGCTCAAGCTGGCCGGCATCGACGACGTTCCCACGTTCCAGCGAAACCGCATCAGCAACCAGGGCGAGACGGTGCAGATGGTGGTGCAGGAGGCCCAGTGGCTCGACCACGAGACGATTCTGCGCAAGCTGCCGAACATCGGCCCCGACGAGGTGGCGGGCATCATGCAGCGCGTCGAGGACGAGGCGAACGGCAACTACTCCCTGACTGGCGAGTAGGGCCTGGAAAAGTCGCTCGCCTGATATAATCATCGCGGCGGTCTAACTCCTGCCGCAAGGCCCCCGGCTCTCCCCATGCAGGAGCCGGGGGCCGTCTAGTTTGGAGGGGAAGATGGACTACGGCCACGAGTGGACCGACGACGAGCTCAAGGCGCTTGAGAAGGCAATCGCCGACGAGTACGGCGTGGCCGAGCGCGAGATGCGGGCCAAGCTGGAGAAGAGCATGCGGGACTACGAGCGCGAGCTCCCGCAGGCGGCTGAGGCCATGGACGATGAGACGTTCGAGGCGTGGAAGCGCGACTGGACCAACCGCAACGACTGGATGCGCGACATGTGCGAGCAGCTGGCGGCCGAGCTGACCAACGCCGAGGTCATGGCCGCCCGAATGGCCGGCGACAAGGCGATTGACGTGTTCGCCAAGAACGCCAACTTCGCGGCGTACGAGGTCCAGCAGGGAACGGCCATGCAGTCGATGTTTCAGCTCGTGGACCGCGACACGGTCAAGAGGCTCCTCAGTGAGGACGGCGAGCTGTACCCTCAGCCAAAGGTTCGCGAAGGCAAGTCGAAGAACTGGAACCAACGGCACATCCGCTCGGCGGTCACGCAAGGCATCCTGCAAGGCGAGAGCGTGGACGCCATCGCGAAGAGGCTCAGGCGCGGCGCCGCGACCATGAGCAAGGGCACGGCCATGCGCATGGCCATCACTTCCGTGACCGGGGCCGAGAACGCCGGCCGCGTGCACACCTACCGCTACGACAGGGACGCGCTTGGCATCGACGTCAGGAAGGAGTGGCTGAGCGCATCCGACGCGAGGGTGCGACCCGCCCACAGGGAGCGCAGCGGGACGGTCGTCGGCGTAGACGAGGAATTCGCGCCCGGCCTACAGTTCCCAGGCGACCCGCACGGGCAGGGCGCCGAGGTCTACAACTGCCGATGCACGCTCGTTGCGTCTCTGCCTCAGACGCGGCTTGCGAAGAAGGCTGGCGGCAGGGAGGCCATGGAGGACTTCGAGAGCAAGAGCCGCGCCCAGCAGTCGAGCAAGGGCAAGGCCAAGGGCGAAGAGGTCACGAGCAAGACGGCGGCAGAGGCGCTTGACCCAGACGACCTCAGGCCGTTTCGCTGCGTGGCCAAGGATGGCGCCAAGCCAGTCACCGAGGATGACTACTTCACGGCCACGGTGGCGACATGGGAGAGGGCCAAGCCGCCGAAGGGGAGGCCAGACTACGTGAGCGGGTCTGGGTCTACCTACTGGTACACAAAGGAGGGCGTCTACCGATCGAGCGACCACTGGGGGTCGAGCGTCGCCACGTGCAGCTGGTACCTTCGCGGTGAGAACGACCTCAAGGCCGCGATAGGGGCGTTCGGCGGTAGCGGGTCCGACTGGTTCGTCGGCACGGGCGAGGGCAGGGACAGGCTGCTCCACAAGGACGCGGCGGCGTTCTGCCCGTGGTCAGGATTCGTCCGCAAGTCGGAGGTCGCCAACGCGGTCGACGAAGACGCGTTCTCGCGGCTCGAGCAGGGGTCCGCGCAGCTGGCCCGCAAGGTGTCCGATGCCACGAAGCCAAGGACCGTCACGACCGAGCACGGCAAGCTGACGCCGAGGCAGATCGTCGAGCTGAGTGGGAGCGGCTTCACGCCCGGCAAGAACAAGCGCGACGAGGACGTCCTTTGGTACGAGTTCCCGAACGGCAACATGGCGTGGGTCAGGCCGGGCGGAGAGGACAAGCCGCAGAGTTCCAACGTCAGGACGAGCGAGGCCGTGGCCGCGAGGACGCCTGAGCAGCTGGCGGAGGAACTGACCGGCACGGAGGCCGTACAGCTCCGCTATTGGCTCTCGCTCGGAATGGGCGACCAGTTCGCGAGCGCGGACGTCGTGAGGGCGATACTCAAGGCGAGGGGGTAGGAGATGGCGAACGGCCTGAACGGCGGCGACATCAAGACGCTCATGGAGGTCCGCGAGGACAACAGCAAGCAGGTGGAAGACGCGTTGGTCAAGGCAATGGCTACAGCGCTCGAGGAGGTTGGGCTGCTCGCCGAGAGGTACGCGAAGAAGGAGTGTCCCGTCGACACGGGTCGACTCCGAAACAGCATCACCCACACGCTGGACATGCACGGGGCCTCGGGTGACGTGTACATAGGGACGAACGTCGAGTACGGCAAGTGGGTCGAGAACGGAACGAGCCGACAGAAGCCCCACCCGTACCTCAAGCCGGCGGCGACCCAGCACATGGACGAGTACCGCTCGGTCATCAAGAAGCACCTGAAGGGCTAGGCGCTATAATCCACATCAGCAGGGCGCGGGGATGCGCTCAAATCCAGAGAAACGGAGCGAAGGCATGGCACTTACCAGAGCAATGCTCAAGGCTATGGGCATCGAGCCCGAGAAGGTCGACCAGATCATCGAGGCGCACGCCGAGACGGTCAGCGGCCTGAAGGACGAGATCGCCAAGGCAACGAGCGAGGCCGAGGAGGGCACCCGCGAGGCCGGGGAGCTGAAGAAGAAGCTCGAGGCCATCGAGGGTGGCGAGGACTACAAGTCGGAGCTCGAGGCGAAGACCAAGGAGCTCGAGGAGTTCCGCGCGCAGGTCGAGGCCGAGAAGTCCGAGGCCGAGAAGTCGCGGCTGTACTCGCAGCTGCTCCGCGAGTGCGGGGTCTCGGAGAGACGCATCAACGCCATCCTCCGAGTCACCGACATGAGCGGCGTCAAGGTCGAGGACGGCAAGCTCGCGGACAGCGAGAAGCTGGCAGAAGCGATCAAGTCCGACTGGTCCGACTTCATCAAGGTCGAGGATACGCAGGGCGCGCCCGTGCCTACCCCCCCGAAGACCGACCCCGCCAAGCCCGAGCCGACGAACCTGGCCGAGGCCATGCACATGAAGTACGAAGGGAACGAATAGAAGGAGGGCCTAAATGGCTATCACCCTCGCAGAGGCAAAGGTCGGCATGGCCGACAAGGTGGACCAGCAGGTCGTGGACATGTTCCGTCGCTCGTCCTACCTGCTCGACAATCTCGTCTTCGACAACGCGGTGTCTCCCGGCACCAACGGCTCGACGCTCACCTACGGCTACATCCAGCTCAAGACGCCGAGCACGGCCAAGGTGCGCTCAATCAACTCCGAGTACACGGCAGACTACGCGAAGCGCGAGAAGAAGACCGCCGACTGCGCCATCATGGGCGGCAGCTTCGAGGTTGACCGCGTGATCCAGAACACCTCGGGCGCCATCGACGAGATGGCCTTCCAGGCCGAGCAGAAGATCAAGGCGACTGCAAACTACTTCCACAACCTCGTCATCAACGGCGCCAAGGCCGCCTCCCCCGGCGCCGGCTTCGTCGGCGGCACGTTCGACGGCCTCAACAAGCTCTGCGCGAACACCTCCACCGAGATCGAGTCCGAGGTCGACGTCTCCACGCCCGCCCTCATGGACAGCAACAAGAACGCGTTCCTCGACGAGTTGGACACCTGGCTCTCCACCATGGACGGCACGCCCACGATGCTGCTCATGAACACGAAGATGCTGGCCCGCCTCCGTGGCATCGCTCGCCGCTGCGGATACTTCGAGCGCGCCCAGGACGCCTTCGGCCGTCCCGTCGACACGTACAACGGCATCCCGCTCATCGACGCGGGCAAGTACTACGACGGGTCCAACACCGTCGACGTCATCGCCGACGCCGCAGCATCCAGCACCGCCGCCGGCACGTCCGACATCTACGCCATCAACGTCGCCCTCGACGGCTTCTGCGGCTTCTCACCCGTCGGCACCGGCGTCATCAGCTCCTACATGCCCGACATGACCCAGCCCGGCGCCGTGAAGAAGGGCGAGGTCGAGCTCGTCGCCGGCGTGGCCCTGAAGAACACGCTCAAGGCGGGCCACCTCAAGGGCATCAAGACCACGCCGCAGACCAAGTAGCGAGGGGGGGGAGCCGTGCTAGAGGAAGTGCTCGCGAGCCTCAACAACTGGTTCGTCGCCGACGTCCAGCATGGCCGCTACTCCGTCGAGGGCGGCTCCCTCGCCCTCGACCTGCAAGAGGGGCAGTGGTTCGTCATCCACGGCTCCGTCTTCAGCGACGGCCTCCACCAGTACCCAGTGTCTGACCTTAGGGATGAGACGTTCGACGGCGAGGTGTGGGCGCTGGCCGTCCCGCCCGCCGTCGTGTCCCTCTCCGAGGAGGTCGCGGCGTGGTGCGAGGCCCATCAGAGGGAGATCGACAGCCCGTACCAGTCCGAGAGCTTCGGTGGCTACTCATACGCCAAGGCGAGCGATTCTGGGTCCCAGACTGGATCGTATGGCTGGCAGCAGCACTTCGCAAAGCGCCTCAACCGATGGAGGAAGCTATGAGCCTCGTAGACGAGTTCAAGGAGTCCTGCACGCTGCTCGAGCGCAAGCGCGTGTCCGACGGAGAGGGCGGCTGGGTCACGACGTGGGAGGACGGCCCCAAGTTCATGGCGGCCATCGTCAACGACACGAGCATGACCGCCCGCGTCGCCGAGCATCAGGGCGTCTCGTCCACGTACACCGTCACGACCGACAGGGGGACGGCGCTCGAGTTCCGCGACGCCTTCAGGCGCGACCGCGACGGGAAGACGTTTCGCGTCACCTCCAGGCCCTCGGACAAGCAGACGCCCGAGAGGGCGTCGTTCTCGTTCGCGCAGGTCACGGCCGAGGCATGGGAGGTCTCGCAATGACGCCGGCCGCGGCAATACAGTCGTTCCTCGGATCGTTCGGCATCCCGGCCTACGCCTCGACGTCGGTACCGCACGACGCGGCCTATCCATACCTCACCTACGACCTCGTGGACGGGCAGCTCTACGACGGAGACGTCTCGATGACGGCGAACCTCTGGTACCGCACCGAGTCGGAGCGCGAGCCGAACGCCAAGGCCGCCGAGATACGCAGGGCGCTGGGCGGCGGCTTCACGTCGCTGCCATGCGACGGCGGATCGGTCCTCATCTGCTGCGGCTCCCCGTGGTGCCAGTCAATCGAGGAGACGGGCGACGACAAGGTCAAGCGCCGCTACCTCAACTTCACACTCCAGTTCATCTACCTCTAAGGGGGTTCTCATGGCAAAGTTCACCAAGATTCCGACCAACACGTTCAAGACGCTCCAGCTAAACGCGGGCCTCCTGCTCACGTCGTTCGAGCCCGACACGGCCACGGTCGCGGAGTCGAGCATCATGGGCGCCACGTCGGGCGGCGTCAACTTCACGGCCACGCCAAGCTTCACCGACTTCGGCGACGACATCGACAACTGCCCGAAGAACATGCTCGAGCTGAAGAAGCTCGACTCTTGGGACATCAAGATGAGCGGCACGTTCGTGAGCGTCGACAAGACGCTCGCCTCGTCCCTCATCGGCCCCGCCGACGTCACGCCCGGCCAGACCAAGAAGCCCGACAAGATCGTCCCGCGAAACGACCTCAAGTCAACAGACTTCAAGGACGTCTGGTGGGTTGGCGACTACTCGGACGCCAACACCGGCGACTCCGCCGGATTCATCGCGGTCCACATGATGAAGGCGCTCTCCACGGGCGGCTTCCAGATCCAGTCGGCCGACCGAGCCAAGGGCACGTTCGCCTTCGAGTACACGGCCCACTTCTCGATGGCCGCACAGGACACCGTCCCGTTCGAGCTTTACATCCTCGGGGACACTGCCAGCGAGATGACCATGGACGAGGTCACGCCCGTGACCGACTAGACGCAATGCATAAGGAGACAAGAGAAATGAAGCTCAGCGAACTCAAGGGACAGGACGCCATCGAGGCCATCACGGACGTCATCGAGCCGCTCTCCGCCATCGCCACCGACAAGCGCCTCCGCGCCGACTTCAAGAAGGTCGCGGATTCGGACGACCGCGTCAGCGCGATCGGAAAGGTGCTGCCAAAGGCCATCAAGGCCCACAAGGCCGACGTGATCAAGATTCTTGCTGCTGTGAACCGCAAGGCCGTGAAGGATTACGAGGCCGAGGCAACCGTTCCCCGCATCATGGCGGACGCGTTCGACGTCCTCACCGACGAGGAGCTGTTCGCTTTTTTCAACTAGCCTCCGACCCCGAGACGCTGTACCTGTGCACGGGCGAGTACGTCGGGCCACGGCGTGCCCGCCCGTTTCTTCGTTACTGCGAGGCCCGTTGCCTCAGGTGGCAGGAGCGAAGGGCGTTCGAGGTCTACGTCTCCGAGGCCGTGAGGCTGGTCGGCGAGAACACGGGCAAGTACATCAAGGAGCCGTTCTCGCAACTAGTCGAGGCGCGGCCCGAGGTGGAGCAGCGGAGGCCAGAGGAGGTCGCCGCAGAGCTAGTTGGGAAGGGGGTGCTCAGAATTGAACCTGCTTGATCTGATGGTCAAGATCAGCGCCGACGACAAGGCGTCAGACGTCATCCAGGGCGTGGGCGACAAGGCAGGCAAGGTCGCGTCGGCCATCGGCACGGGAATAAAGGTCGCGGGAGCGGCGGCGGCTGCCGGCACAGCTCTGATCGCCAAGAGCTCGCTCGACATGTACTCGAGCTACGAGCAGAACCTGGGTGGCATCCAGAAGATCTTCGGCAACATGGGAAAGTCCCTCGAGGATTACGCGGCACTCACGGGTCAGACCGTGGACGCGGCGGCCGACAAGTGGAAGAAGCTCGAGGCGGCACAGAGCACCATGATGGCCAACGCGAGCAAGGCGTGGCAGACCGCAGGCCTCTCGGCGTCGGCCTACATGGAGCAGAGCACGAGCTTCGGTGCAGCCCTCGTCTCATCACTCGGTGGCGACACGCAGAAGGCGGCGGAGTACGCGAACCGCGCCATCATCGACATGGCCGACAACGCGAACACGTTCGGCACCGGCATCGGCGACATCCAGAATGCGTACCAGGGGTTCGCCAAGCAAAACTACACGATGCTCGACAACCTGAAGCTCGGGTATGGTGGCACGCAGTCAGAGATGAAGCGCCTCATCAACGACGCCTCAAAGATGACGGACGTGCAGAAGAAGCTCGGCGTAACGGTTGACTCGTCGAGCATGAGCTTCGACAACATCGTCAACGCCATCCATGTCATGCAGGAGAGCATGCAGGTCGGCGGCACAACGGCGCGCGAGGCGGCGACCACCATCGAGGGCAGCGTCAACGCCATGAGGGCGGCGTGGGACAACTGGCTCACGGGCCTGGGCGATTCCGACGCCGACATGTCGCAGCTGACCGAAAACCTGGTTTCGAGCTTTGAGATAGCCGCTGATAACGTCGTTCCGAGAATCGCGGAAATCCTGGGAACGCTCATAGGCACCGTGCCAGGCATCGTGGCGGAAGTCGGCCCAGTGGCCGCTCAGGCCTTGCAAGACACGTTCACGACGGCGGCGCAGACGTTCCGCGACATGCTGCCGCAGGAGGCGCAGAGTGCCCTTGACGGCGTTGTCGAGAAATTTCAGAGCAGCGGTTTGGCCGATGCGGTCGGCAACTCTCTCTCGTCTATAGCCGATTTCGGTGCGAAGGCTGCCGATGGAATCTCGCAGCTGATGGAGAGCTTCGATGAATCCTCGGCCATGGAGGATGCTGCGACCGTCATAGACACGGTGGCTGGCTTCATCGAGCACCTGGCAGACCAGGCGGGCGAATACCTGATGCCCGCGCTTGAGAACGCGGGCGAGCAGTTGGGGCTTCTGGGCCAGGCGTTCCAAGATGCGCAGGTTTGGATGCAGCCTTTGGCCGACATGTTGGGTAACATCCTCGTGGCTGCCGTGATCCTGGCCGTGGACGCCTTCACACTCGCGGTGGGAATCGTGACTACGGTTTTGGACGCGATTACCGACTTCGTGAACTTCCTGATCGGCGTTCCCGCGAGCGTGCAGTCGTTCGTGGACCAGGTGGGCGCGTTCTTCGGGCAGCTCCCTGGCCTGATTGGCGGCTTCCTCGCGGGCGTGATAGCAAGCATCGGCGAGTGGGCGGCCGGCGTCATCCAGTGGGCGCTCGACGCAGGAAGCGGATTCGTCTCAAACATCGGCTCGTTCCTCATGGGCCTTCCCGGGTCGGTGGCCGGCTGGCTGGCCGGCGTCATCTCGACCGTGGCGGGCTGGGTCTCCGAGTTTGGCTCCAACGCGGCGAGCGCCGCATCCGAGTTCGGCAACAGTCTTCGCGACGGCCTGGCCTCGATCCCCGGCACGCTCGGCAACATCGGCTCTGACATCATCAGCGGAATCGTCAACGGCATCACTGGCGCGGCCGGCCGCGTGAGTGATGCGATCGGAAACGCGATCGGAAACGCGATGGACTTCGCGAAGCGCATCCTCGGCATCGCGTCCCCGTCCAAGGTCTTCAAGCGCTACGGCTACTTCGTGATGAAGGGAATGGAGCTCGGCATCTCGCAGAACGCCGGGCTGCCGCTCAACGCCACGGAGGAGGCCATGCGCGCGGTCGCGGACGTCGAGCCCGCCTCACCCACGGCGCCGTACATGCAGGCCGCAAGCGCCTCGGGGCAGGTGCTCGACTGGCTTCAGTCGAACCTCGGCGACGTCATCGCCGCCCGCACGCCGTACACTGGCATGAGGGATTTGGAGCGCATCGCGAGGAGGGGCGTCGCCTATGCATAACATGTCATACACGTGCGCGACGACGCGCGAGATATTCGAGTTGAACTCGCCCGACATCTACTCGGGAGACCCGAACGACCTGCGCGGCGTCGATTGGGACTACAAGGCGGGGTTTCGCGACGTCTCTTACGCCACGAGGGCCGTTCGCGAGATAAGTATATCCGTCGCGCTGCTCAACCTGTCAGAGGCCGACGGCCTCCGTCAGGCGTGCGACGCAGACGTCGCGAACCTCACCCCCGGCACCATCGAGGCCGACGGCTGGACGCAGCGCGCATACGTCATGGCGTCGAAGATCAGCGGCATAGTCGGCAGCTCAGCCAAGGCCAAGCTCACCGTCCTGCTCCTCGACGGCGTGTGGCGGAAGGGAATGACCTACGAGTTCAGGTCCGGCGCTGGCTCCGGCACGGTCGGCGTCGGGCACGGCTACCCCTACGGCTACCCCTACGGCTATCCCTACAGCGTCAGCACGACGCGCGAGATAACAGTCCCCCAGATCGTCTCGAGCCCGTTCAAGATCATCGTCTACGGCACGGCCGCGAGGCCGTCAGTCTCGATTGGCGGAAACAGGTACCAGGTCAACACCGACGTACCTAGCGGCAGCTACCTTGTCATCGACTCCATCGAGGGCACCGTCACCAAGGTTGCCGCCAACGGTTACAAGACCAACTGCCTTCCCGACGCGGTGCTCGGCAACGGCATCGGCTCTGGCTCGTACATCTTCGAGGACGTGCCCGCTGGCACCAGCACCGTGAGCTATGACGGCTCCTTCGGCTGGGACCTCACAATCTACAGGGAGGAGGGGGCCGTCCCATGGACCTCTTCGTAACCGACCCCCAGGGCCGCACCATCGCCCGCGTGCGATCGTTCTCGATGGACATGGCGTTTGGCGCCGACGAGAACGACTTCGACCTCTCGCTCGGGGAGAGGTGCGAGGGCATCGGCGCGGGCTCGCTCGTCTTCGTGCCCGGCACGGAGTACGGCGGAATCATCGGCAAGCTCAAGCCGAACAGGACAAAGTACGGCGACGGAATCGAGTACTCGGGCCAGACGTGGAGCGGCATCCTGGACGACCACGTCATAGAGCCGCCGAGCGGCAGCGCCTACCGCACCATGAGCGGCGACGCGGACAAGGTGCTCGGCCAGATAGTCGACCTTCTTGGGCTGTCGGGGACGTTCTCGGCGGAGTCGTACTCGGGGATCCAGGTGTCGCACTCGTTCCGCTACGCATCGGCCTACTCGGGCATCGTCGACATGCTCTCGGAGGCGGGCGCGCGGCTCAGGATGGCGTGGGACACCAAGGCGCGGCGATGCGTGCTGTCGGCCGTCAAGGCCAAGGACTGGGGCGACGTGCCAGGCGTCTCCGGCTCGACCGCCTACAGCGCCGTCCTCGACTACCGTCCGTACAACCACCTCATCGCCCTAGGCAAGGGCGAGGGGACGGCGCGAGCCGTATACAATCTGTACAGCGACGCCAATGGCAACTTCTCCGAGCGCAAGAGCATGGCGGGGCTGGACGAGAGGACGTATGTCTACGACTACAGCAACGCCGAGCTTGAGGACCTTAAGGTCAAGGCGGCGGAGAAGCTGGCGAAGCTGCGGCAGACTAACAGCATCGACGTGGACATGGACTCGACGGCAGGCGTGGCCGTCGGCGACACGGTGACGGCCTACTCGCCCACGGCTGGCATCGCGACGACCGGCACCGTGACCAAGCTCACGGTCAAGGTCAAGGACGGCCACGCGACCGTCACCCCGGGCTTCGAGGCCCGCGCGGACAAGGTGGACTTCTCGTAAGGGGGAATCATGGCAGTTACCGAGAACCTGAGCTGCTGGGAGTGCGACCGCTGCGGAGGGCAGCACGACAGGCACGCCGACGACAAGCTGTACGTCGTCGGCGACGACTGGAGGCAGCTCGGCTGGGAGCGCGTAAGCTACCAGTACGACGACGGAACGACGCGCGAGATCGTGCTCGGGCCGCTCTGTGCACGGGAGTACCACGACCAGCGAAAGACGGTTGACTCAGAGATGAGGGCGTTCTTCAACGCCTTCGCCGAGAAGAAGGAGGGCTAGCATGGGCGTCAAGCTTATGACGGGGGCCACGGGCGAGCAGAACATCGAGGCGGCGGACGACCGCGAGTGCCTGGCGGGCATCACGGGCCTCGACAGCTACGTCTTCGACACTGGGAGCAAGCTCAAGGCGACGCTCGTTGACGCGAACACCGTCACCATCGGAACGGGCGCGGGCAGCATGCAGGGCTCGCGCTTCCGCTGCCCGACGACCACGACCGTCACCATCAGGAGTGGCACCCAAGGGCAGTACCGACACGACATCATCGGCCTGCACTTCTCGCGCGATGCGAGCGGCAAAGAGTCCCTCGAGTTCCAGGTTCTGACCGGCGAGCCCGCGTCGAGCAAGGGCGCAACGACGGACCCGGAGTTCGCGGCGGGCGACTTGCTCAAGGGCGACGCCGAGGCCTTCATGCCGCTCTACCGTGTCCGACTGAGCGGCATCAACGCAGCCGACCCCGAACCGATGTTCTCAATCCTCACCCAGCTCGCCACTCTCGAGGATTCCGCGTCCCATGCGCCGCGTGGCGTGGTCAAGAGAGAGGCAGTGGCCGTCCCAGGTTTCGTCGGCGGGCTGACCGTCGAGTACTGCCTCGTCGGCGGGGCCATGTCATACGACCCCGAGCGCGTGCTCTGGCTGCGCCTGTCTGGCTACAGCTACGCCAACAACCAGTCGGCGAGCGACGGCCCATGGGGCTTAGCCGTCAAGGCCCCGAGCGGCAGCACGAGGTGGTGTGTGCGCATCCCGTTCAAGGCCACGACCGGCAAGGCGGGAGACTGGTCGATCGACACGTACGTGATGATGCTGGGAGCCGACACCGGCTACTATTTGACCTACGTCCACTCGACGAGCAAGCGCCTCTTCTCGGCAAGCGACGGGTATCTCTACCTCGACATGTACGAAGACAAGCCCGATGCTACGCCAATCGGCATGTGGTTCAACACCACGCTCCCGGTGGCGAGGCCATAGCTCGGCCACGCTCGACGGGTGGTCAGCCACAATCCCCAAGATGCCAGCCACCTGTTTTCCGTCTGCTGTACGAAGTTCCGGCACAGAGCAACCGCTGTAAGTGTCCGTTCGCGTGGAAGGGCGAGTTTTGGATGAAATGGACAAGCGTGTCTCCATCCTCGAGGAGACGATCGAGCGACACGAGGAGCGAATCTCCGCGCATGGCAAGGAGATCGACACGCTGCGGATGAACCGCGAGCACGACAGCGTGGTACTGGCACAGGTCAACAGCACGTGCCTGGACATCAAGCAGCGGCTCGACGCCATGGAGAAGAAGCCCGCCACGAGGTGGGAGAGCATGACGACGGCCGTGATCAACGCCGTCACGCTCGCGGTCCTCGCCTATGTCCTCGCGCACGTCGGGCTCTGAACGGCATATAATCCAAGTTGAAGAGTGAAAGGGGCAGCAATGGACTACATCATCCCGGACAAGGTATACGACGTCATCAAGTGGGTTGGCCTCATCCTCCTCCCGGCGCTCGCGACGCTCGTGGGCACCGTTGGAATCGCGGCGGGCTGGCAGTACACAGACCTCACCGTCACCGTGATCACGGCGCTCGGGACGTTCGTCGGCGCTCTCGTTGGAGCGTCTAGCGCATGCGCCAAGAAGTCGCAGGGCGGCGAGTAGCATGGCCGGATTGTTCGTCATCTGCGGCCACGGAGCCGGCGACCCCGGCGCGGACGGTGGCGGCTACACCGAGGCCGAGCGCGTGCGCGCCCTCGGAGCGCGCATCAAGGCGCTCGGCGGCTCCGAGGTCGAGCTGGGCGACACGTCGCGCAACTGGTACCGTGACGGCGGCCTGAACAGCCTCAAGACCGACAAGCCCGTGGTCGAGCTCCACATGGACGCCTCCGGCGTTCCCGGCGCCCACGGCGCGCACGTCATCATCAAGTCCGGCTTCGAGCCGGACGAGTACGACCGCGCCCTGGCCGACAGGCTCTCGGCCATGATGCCGGGCCGCGCCGAGAAGATCGTGCACCATTCCGAGCTCGCAAACGTCAACCGCGCCGCGCGGCGCGGCATCAACTACAGGCTCGTAGAAAACGGCTTCATCGAC
>ERZ1034928.285-NODE-285-length-28802-cov-11.632936_pt1 | contig 28802 bp, 44 predicted proteins | sample MGYA00520627_ERZ1034928 | MGnify/ENA primary metagenome ERZ1034928 (study PRJEB33766, sample SAMN09781755) | gut metagenome | biome: gut microbiome | host: Homo sapiens | place: Madagascar | study: EMG produced TPA metagenomics assembly of the PRJNA485056 data... | reverse complement strand
TCCGTACCTGTGCGATCCTGCACTCAATGTCTTCCGCGCCCAAAGGCTTAAACATTCCACTCATTTTCACACCTCATGTTCGGCATTCCACTCGCCGCTGTCCACATAATCCAGGCATTCGCTGCACCCAACGATCTTCCCGGTATCTTCGTCAATTTTCACGTTGTCGCACTCTTTCCCACACAGCGGGCATTTGAGATAGACGTAGTCGCCGTCCACGCGGCTCGTGCATTCGCCCCAGCGCTCTTCGGGGAGCGACGTCAAGCACTCATCGCACCCCAACTCCAGCCCGTCAAAGACGTAGATCGTCTCGCAGTCCTTCTTGCAAATGGGGCATGTGCGGTCGGGATCGGGATAATAGTCCGGCTCGTACCACTCGCGCGATCTTTCCCAGATCATTTCTTTTCTCCCTTCCCGAGGTTCTTCCATCCCTCGGCGATCAATGCCAGACAATAGGCGATGTCATCGTCCCACTGATGCTCTTTAATCAGCTCGTCGACGAGTCGATCATCAAACGCGTGCGTCATTTCTGCCCCTCCTCCAGATGTCCGCCTGCGCATGTGTGATGCACATAGCACATCGCGTCTCGCTGGGGCTTGACGTAGTCATACCACTCGCCCTGCTTGATCTCGCAGCCGCAGAGCAGGCAGACCTTTTTGGCAGCGGCCTCACATTCTTCCTGCTTCGGCCATGCGGGCCGCTTCGCTTTGTTTTCGGCGGGGCCGTCATCACGCCCCCATAAAAATGTGACTCGTCCCATCACGCCACCCCCATTAAAATCGCAAGCTGTCCAACTGCCCAGAGCAGTACCAGCGCGAAGCCGCACAGCCCCAGAAACGTCAGCATGTCGCGCCCGCTCGGCCATTCAAAGCCGAAAAAGTCCATAATCCCCGCGCGCCGCACTTTGCGCTTGCGTCCGCGCGCTGCATGTGTTACAATCGGCATGAGGCTTTTGGAAGTAGTCATCCGTGAGTCTCCTGCTTTGCCCCGAGAGATTTCGTCGATCGCCGGGGCTTTTTTATTTGCGTTCATCGTATTAATCCTTTCTGTAGCGATAGCCATACAGTCCGTCTTTGTCTCTGCAGAATCGGTGATTCTTCGCCCGCCGTGCAATGACATCATCGTTCCAGCCGCAGGACTTGCACTCGTGCTGCGGGCATTGATTGCGTGTCTTCAAAAGGCGGCAGCCCGGAACCTCTCTTTCGTGCTTAATCATCCCCATCGCTTTCCTCCATGGTTTAACGTTTTTTCCTTCCCCGCAGGGTCGAGATCGTCTCGCGCCACTGTTCGCAAAGTGCGGTGACAATCATCAACATCATCCACGCAAGCATGATCAAAGCCATAAGCGCGATCAAAGCGAACATGATCCAGCAGACAATATCGACGAAGATCACTCCTTATCCTCTTTCTCGTCACCCGCCATCGCGTCGAGGTCGTCGATGATCTTCTGCCCCTGCCCCGTCAAAAGCGTCGCCGCCAAAACATGAAGCACGCCATCGACCATCTCCTCGTCGTCGCCGAAGCGATTTTTGACGTTCGCGCGGATCGAATCCACGAGCGCCGTGTGCGCCGCGATGAACGCAAACGGATGACCGACGCGGATGTTCCGCGCGTGCGTCCAGAGCGTCTTGCGATTGATGTCGCTGACCGTGTACTGCAAAACCTTCTTTTTCATCTTTGCCTCCTTTGTATGTCACAGACGATCGCTGTTTGCAATCATCCACGCTTCAAGTTTTGACGCGATCACGAGGACGCGCTTCCCGACGCGGATCGCGGGAAAGCCCTCGATATGCGTCAGCTCGTGCATCTTCGTCTTGCCGACGCTACAGATCTGCGCGGCCTCCAGCACCGTCAAAAACATCTTCGGCTGGTTGCAATCAAGCGTTGCTTGCATGGTACATTCTCTCCTTTTTATCGGCGCTTTCCGCGCTTGAAATCATCTTCCTCGAAAAGCTCTTCGAACGTACAATCGAGGACTTTGAGCAGTGCGCCCGTTCTGCGCGGGGACGGAAGATGGCTTCCATTTTCCCACGAGACGACGCTCGGCTGTTTAACGCCAGCAGCTTTAGCAATGTCGCACTGCGTTAGCCCCCGTTTCAATCGGATTTGTTTCAATCGCAATTCGTTTTCCACCTCCCTCGCTGTTCTTTATAGCTATTATATAGCTGATAACTATGAAATTCAAGTGTTTTTGCAATAAAACTTTTTATTTATTTTGCGGATAAAAAGCTATATAATAATCGTAAGGAGGTGCGATGAAATGTTGAGGGTCAAGGCTTTACGCAAAGAAGCGCGCATGTCCCAAGCAGAGCTTGCTGAAAAGCTGCATATAACGCAGACATCGGTCAGCCAATGGGAAACGGGAAAATCAGAGCCGAGTATTGATGTCCTTACGCAAATGTCGGAGATTTTCAACGTTCCTGTCGGCTATATCCTCGGTCGGGAAAACTTAAACGGAGATCGAAGTTTACAAAAAGAAAAAGCGCCCGCCGAAGCGGACGCCGAGGACTTAGGGAAGCTCACGTTTTTAGAGCGGCTGGCGCTGACGTGCTTTCGTCATCTGCCAGAGGAAGACCGCGCCGAAATCCTCAAAGAGATGATCGAGCGCGGTTCAAACATCGAAAAAGACGATGGAAAATGACGCGCGCGATAAAACGCAGCGTCGCGCGTCGCTCAAAACGGCGCAGGGCGGAAAGAAACAGACGGTCTTCACGGGTCATTACTTTCGCCTCCGTTTTGTGTGTTGATTCCATTATAGCAGAAAAAACCAACATTTGCCGTTAAGAATCGTTAATTTTTACATGTTTTTGAAAGGCGGTTGATTTTATTATGAAAAAGCCCTTTGATTTCAATGTTTACCTCGAACTGAAAACGCAATATTTTCGCTCCCCAGATCCCGTCGCCAAGCACTTAAATCGACAGGCTTTCGCGGAGTACTGTTATCGCCATCGGGAAGACCCTGACCTTCTGGCCGATTGTATTCGGTATTGCAAAGAAGACATTGCAGAGCTTCCAATCCTGGACGAGTATACCAAAGCGGAAACCGCCGCCCGCTATAAAGAGCTTGGCTATGCGCCGCGTGGTGTCGCAGCCGAAGAAATCGCGCACGGCTTTACGGGGCGGATCATCACTTTGGAGCGGTTGGCGATCATCGAGAAAAATCGCGGGAACTATGAGCAGTCAAAAGCCCTGTATCAACAGCTCATCGATCGGATCGCATGGAATGATCGGGAAAAGGACGAAATCGCGCGCCTTGAGCGCGCCATCGCTGTCATCGACAAAAAAATCGCCGCAAAAAAATAAAAATCGAAAGAATGTGATCCAATGGCAAAGAAACGCGCACCGCGCGGCGGCGGAAGCATACGCCAGCGCAAAGACGGACGCTGGGAGGGACGCTTCTCTCCCGGCGTCGATCCGCTGACCGGGAAGCGTCGGTACAAGTCGGTTTACGGAGCGACGCAGGCCGAGGCGCGGAAGAAGCTGGCGAAGGCCGTGGCCGAGGTTGACGCGGGGACGTTCCGCGATCCGTCGACGATCACGGTCGCAGCGTGGGCGGAAGAATGGCTGCGCGATTACAAGCAGGACTTGCGCGAGTCGTCGCGAAATCTATATTCTACCATGCTCCGGCTTCATGTGCTTCCCACGATCGGCAGAATGCAGATCGGAAAAGTAACTACATATCAGTTGCAAGCAATCTTGAACGCTGCCGAAATTGCGCCGAACTCAAAGATTCTGCTCCGCGCCGCGCTCGGCGGGATGTTTGGCGACGCCGAGCGTGCCGGGCTGATCCCATCAAATCCCATATCAAAAACGACGTCGCCGAAAAAGCCAAAGCCGGACGTTGTCGTTCTATCGGACGACGAGCTTGCCCGCGTTCTCGCCGAAGGGGAAAAGACGCCATACGGGCTGTTTCTCTTTTTTTTAGCTTTTACCGGGGTGCGCATCAGCGAAGCGGTCGGATTGACGTGGGACAGGGTCGACTTTGTAAACGGATTTATTACGATCGACCGCCAGCTGACGGATCGAAATGCCGCCGCCCTCGTTTTCACGCCGCCGAAATCGGGAAAAAAGCGCAAGCTTTGCCCCGCGTCGGTCGTCATGGAGCGGCTTCGCGCGCATCGCGCCGAACAGAATGCTATGTTTTTGGAGACGGGCGTCCGTTGCCCTGTCGGGCTGGTCTTCTGCTCTCCGACGGGTGAAGCCGTCCGCGCCACTTCCGTCCGTTACACCATGCGCCGCATTTCGGAAAAAATCGGCGTTCCAACACGTCCCCATATTCTACGGCATACATATACGGTCGACGCTCTTCGTGCCGGGGACGATCCGCGCACTGTACAAGGGGCGCTCGGCCACGCTTCGGCGGCGTTCACGCTGGAGGTGTATGCCACTGTAAGCGATCAAATGCGAGGGGAATCTTCCGAGCGAATGGACGATTTTTTGAAGCGTTTCAACTCGTAGCGGGTCAGATAGTGGGTATTCAAGCAGATTGTTTCACATGAAACGTTGAATTTAAAGCATTTCTTCGATTATACCCCGTTATGATTGTATTAGTTCATCTTAATTTTGCTGAGTCCCGCCGCGTTCCGTCCTGTTCGCGGGCAAAGAAAAAGCACCGCGTTTCGTCCGCTGTGTATCGGGACGTATCGCGGTGTTGTGGGTAAAAGCGTGGGTCGATTAGCGGTTGAAAGAGCAATCGCCGTAGCAGTAAGTGTGGCAGTACGGGCAGGGCTTCGTGTCGACAAAACGGTCGATCACGCGCGCATTACGCTTCACGGGCGCGGGCTTCTCGGTCTTTTCGACTTCCGCGATCTCGGCGGGTTCTTCGAGCGCCGTCAGATAGTAAACACGGGTGAGATACGCGCGGAGCTTCTCGATCTGCGCCTCGAGGTTCTCGCCGCGCCAGACCTTTGCGGTCTTGTCCCACGTCACGTCGAAGTTGTCCTTGATCTCCGCGCGCATATTGTAGGTGTCGCCGCTGATCGTGTTGGCCTCGGTGTCGATCGTGATCGTCCAGCGCTTCATCGTCATTTCGTATTTCATGGTGTGCCTCCTGCTTTCGCTCGGGTTCTATGTCCCTTACAAGTATTATTATATACACTGAGTGTATATATGTCAAGCAAAACTTGCGATCTGGCGCACTTTTTTGAAAAAAATATTGACGCAGACGCCGCCGTGTGGTATGGTGTATCCATACTACATAAACGGTATGGCGCTCGGAAACGAGCGTCCGCGGGAGAATCCGCGTGGATCGAAAAGAGAACGCAAGAAGAAAAGGAGCAGGCAGTTTCGCCAGCTCCTTTTCTTTTTCCCGTTATTTGATTACGCCGTCGTATTTCAACTTCGTTTCGACGAGGGAAAACATCCGCACCGGGCACTCCCGTTCGCCCAGCTCCCACGACTGCCACGTCCGATAAGGGAGACCGACGTAATGGCAAAAGTCCTTCCGATTCATTCCGGATTGCTCCCGGAGCCGCAGACATTCGGCGGCGCTTCGGGTTAGCGCGTCGGAAGCGCTGGTGCGAAAAAGTGCCTTGTATTCGTCGGCGTCGAGGTTTTTCGACGCCCACTCGCGCGCCTCGTCGTAGGTCAGCGGGACGATACGTTCTTCGATCTTGCCGCGCGCGTGGAGAAAAAATTCGCCGCCGCGCTTCTGGTGCAACGTCTCTTCATACCAGTAGTCCGCGTTGCTGGCTTTCCATCCGCCGACCACTTTCGCGGTGGCGGTATCATATCTTTTCCCGTTCAGGACTTTTCTCATTTTTCATCCTTTCGTATTCGTCGATGATCGGCTGTGCGTACTCGCGGAAAAGCTCTTTCCGCGCCTCGATTGCCTCCTCGCGCGTCTTGCAGACACGACTGTGGTACTGCCCCTGCACGATGATGGCCGCGCGCCATTTCCCTTTGGCGTCGTCAAAATAGACGCCGCGCACGCCGCTCGTGCTGTTTTTGGGCGCTTTGTCGCTTTTGAGGCGCGAGATCGATGCGCCTCTGTAAAGGCCGAGGTTTCCGGCGCGCTCGCCGCCGCGATAGCAGCCGCATGATTGGGATGATCCGCGTAATAGCGATTGCTCCATGACTTCTCGCTCCGTGCCGCATTCGCAGCGGCACAGCCAGTAGGTGTAGCCGTTGCGCGGCAGCGCCGCGCCGATCACTTCCCAGCGGTCAAAGCGCTGGCCGATGGAAATTTTGTTCATTGTAAACCTCCAAAGGTATGGGAAAAGGCGGCCGAAGCCGCCGGGGGGTCACTTGTCAAGCCGCGTCCAGATCGGACGATCCCAGATGCTTTTGGCGGTGTTGATGCAGGGATGATCGTTTCGATCCATGATCTCCCGGCACTCGCCTTTTGCATCAAAGATGCGGTACTGCTCATCATTGCACTGCGCGACGGTGTAGCCGTCCGGGACGGTGATCTCGATGGGATACCACCACACGAGCGCCTTGTCCTGCGGTGCTTCATCGAGGATGTGATAGGTCGGAGGATTGCCAAACCCGCGCGGGCGGGTGTTTTCGTCCTCACGTTTGTAAATGGTGATCTTTTCCATGTCAGTCATCCACCTCCTCGAGCCATGCGTTGGCCTGCGCGGTCAAGTTGGATGCGATGTCGTAAAAAATGCCGTCTTCGCGCTTCTCAATGTCTCCGACGATGGTCGACCAGTCGAGGTCTCCGTATGCGGTGACGCCGTAGCGCACGCACAGCTTGATCTGCCAGTCCGCGTCGCAGTCGTCGTAATCGTCCTCGTCGCGATCGTCTTCGGCGGGAAGATCGACATCCCCGATCAGCTCATCAACGTAGCTCTCTACGCTCATGGGATACACGACGCTGTCATCGGTGGCACACCAGTAGTCGGGCTTGATGCCTTTGCTGTCAAGATGCAGATAGTAGTAGACGTACGGGACACCAAAGTCTCCCTCTTCCCAGTCGGTCGAGGCGTTTTTGCGCAGAGCGGTCATAACGTCCTCCACCGTGATTTTTTGGGCGCTCAAAGCGACCTTGATCGCCTTCTCGATGACGGCCTCAAAGGTCTCGCCGTCTGCCGCTTCCCATTCGTCGCCCATGTCGACCGCTTCACAGAGCGCCTTGCAATCGTCAAGATTCCACTCCTGCGCGTCGTCGATCTTCTTCGCCAGCTCGATGATGTCTTTCGTAATAGTCATTTTCGTGTCCTCCTGCTTTTTTGTTTGGGCTTCATGTCCCTTACAAGTATTATTATATACACTCAGTGTATATATGTCAATAGTTTTCTTCAAAAAATTAAATTCGCGCAAAAAAAAATAAGCGCCCCGAAGGGCGCTGTTGATCGTATGTTATTTGATTACCGCGTCAAAGCCAGCCGCTTTCAAGCGTGCGACGAGCGCTTCGGCGTTTTTCTTTTCAGCGAATGCGCCGCACTGGACACGATACAACACGGCGGGTTCTGCGGGGTCGGGCGCGACTACCTTCGGCGTGAAGGTCACGCCGTAGAAGTTGCAGATGCCCTGCGCGATCGCTTCACCGATGTTCGTGGTATGCTCGATGATCCACTTCGCCGTCTCCGCGACGTCGTGAAATTCACACTCGATGTAGGCGCACGGCGCTTTCGTGCTTTTGATTTCATACCACGTCTGCTGCTCGTACACGCCCTCAGACACGCCCGGCGTCAGCGGTGCGAGGACGTTAAAAATCGCCTGCGCTGCGCCAAAGCCGACGCCGCCTTTCTTCCACGCATAACAGCGCGTTCCGGCAGTATTTCCGCGCGACGCGTTTGTATGGATTGCGACGTGGAGGTCTGCGCCCCATTTGTTGGACTCAGGGACACGGGTATACATGGTGCCGCCGCCGACGGAGACCTCAAAACCGTTGCGTTTCAGCGCATCCGCTGCCGCGAGGGCGATCTCCATACACTGCGCGGCTTCGTTCGTGCCGCCGTAGGCATAGAGGTTTTCCTTCTGCGAGGACGGGGACAGGTAGATTTTCTTAGCCATCGATTTTTTCCTCCTTCGATCTGGTAAAGTAGTAGGTCATGACCGCGCCGTAGCTGGAAGCGTACAGCGCGACGAGTTCCTGCGGAGCCGTGCGCCCGCCGAAAAGCAGGACGCCCATAAAGATCGTCATGAGCAGGGTCACGATCGATTTCAGGTCGATCAGCTTTGCAAGGTTTTTGCGGATCATTTGATTTTCTCCTTTCAGGGTTCGTAGATGATTTTTTTGCCATATCTCACGGCGCACTCATGCTCGATGGTGCAGCCGTTGGCGTCGTGCCAGCCCTCACAGAAGTACACGACGTCCGATTCGCCGAGCAGCTTAATACTTTCGCCCAGATACCAAAGCGGCGCAACGTCGGCGGGCGCGTCTTCGAAAAATGATTCGATGATTTCCGCGTCGGGAAATTTCTTCGCAACGTAGTCACGTTCGGTCTTGATCCACTCGTTGGTTTTGCCTTTCATCGGCTGACTGATAAAGAGTTTCACTTGATTTTCTCCTTTCGTTTGGCAAAGATTGATAGTGTACTATCAATTTTCATCACACTTTTTTGCTAGTATAGTAACAATTTTGTTCACTTTTTCACGAAAAGTGTGATGTTTTGGACGAATTTTGTTATGTTACGGTCACTTGATGGTAACTTGATGGTAACTTGATCGTCTTGCGTCAACCAAGCCCGATACGCGCCAGCGCGTAGCCCATGATCGCCGCGATGATCGCGCTGATGATCTTGTCAACGATGCCGTCCCAGCGCTTCGCGGGCTTGTCGGCGAGGACTTTGATCTCGCGCTTGATATCGTCCACATCGTCCCCGATCTGGTTCTGCCGATCCGCGAGAACGGCGACGGACGAAACCAGTTTGTTAAACTGCCTCTGTTGCTCCTCCAGCTTGTCAATCCGATGCGTGTTGGATTTACACCTCTGCTCGTTGTCATGCGTCAGCGCAATCAGTTCTTCATGCGTCATCACCCTTTTCCTCCAGTTTGTTAATTTTCGCGCGCCATTCTGCGCGCTGTGCCAGCACGTCCGCGTATTCCGCGCGGATCGATTTCAAAGCTGCCAAAAGAGACGGCAGGCTGTCGGCTTCCAAAAGCGATTCCACGGCCTTCGCTACGATGTAGTCCGTCTGTGCGAGATTTCGCTCAAGCTCAATCCTGCGATCTGTGAGATTCGGCAGCACCTCGCGCGAAAATTCGCCATTCACAAAGATATAATCGCGGATCGTTTTCAGGTCGAAATCGTCGGGCAGTTCGAGCATCGGAAGGGCTTCATCAAGCGGATACGTCGTGATGCTTTGCAAACGCCCGTTTTCGTCGGTCTTGTAGTTTACAATCATTACACGGTCACCTCCTGCACATCGTCATGTCTGACCAGACCATAGATCCTGTAGAGCATAATCCCGCTCGTCTGCGAGGCCGAATGCACGGCGGAAGGATTATGATCCATCCATGTGCCGTACTCGATTTTGACCGCCCCTTCGTTTGCGCTGTCGAGCGCCATGGTAAACCCGCGCTGGAAAAGCCCCTGCCCTTCGACGTAGTAGTGGAAGAGACCGCCCGAGCAGAGAAAGTACTTTCCGTCGTCGCTGCAGGCCAGCATCGGAACGGAATTGTTCGTCGTTACAATCAAAACACGGTACGCCTGAATCCCAGGAACGGATATCGTGCCGCCGCCGTAGCCAAGACTGCCGCTCCAAAGCAGCTTTGGCTTCTGCGGCGCAATCAAGCTGTTTCTCGCTCCAGCAGGATCGGCGAAGCCGCCGACCTTGAGAAGGCCTTTGATGTCCACGCCGTCCTCGATGTCGGGGATTTTGCCCACGCCCACCTGATACGCCGTGCCGACGCGCTTGATGTAGATGCCGGGGATGCCGACGTTGAGCGTCGCCGTCATCGACGCGCTCGTGACGCGGTCGGTCAGCGTGATCTCGACCTCATACGACTTGTCAGACGCCCAGCCGCCCGACACGGGAGCAAAAGCGCCGGAAAAAGAAAACGTCCCGTCGGCCTTGACCGTCGGCATGATCGCCGTCGTGCCGCTCGTCCAATCCTCCACGCCGTTTTGACGATAGCGCCACGAGGCCGCGAGGAAGATGTTGGTCTGCGCCCCGAAGGACTTGTCCCAGATCGTGCCGGAGAAGGTCATGACCGCCGTCTCGTCCACCTGATTGTCGCGCACGAGATTGATCGTGCCGATCGCGGGCGGGACGTAGTCCAGCACCGTCAAGGCCGTCGTGACAGGCGTCGCGTTCTCGCGGCTGTCCACCGCCGAGACGGTAATGCTGGCCGCGCTGATGGATGCGAGGTCGATGGAGACCGCCGAAGACGCCGAGTAATCCACGCTTCCCGTGACGTCGCCGCACACGGCGTCGTATCGTACCATCGTCGCGCCCTTCTGCGCGGTCGCGGGCGTCTCGATCATGGCGATCGCGTTGGTGTAGCCCGGGACGATCACGGTCGCCGATCCTGTCAACCCCTCTTTATCGTGCGAAAGCGTGAAAGCGTCGAAGATCGGCAAGCATTCTGCCGCCGTCAAATGCGCCGTGCCTGTCTTCGCCGTCGTGCCGATGACGGTCGTGCCGTTGTAGGTCGTCAGCGTGACCACCGCCGTCGCGGCGTTAGAATCCGTCACCCACGCGTATATCTGGTCGGCATATGCGGCAAGCGGCAGAACCGCTTCCGTGCCGCTGACCGTCCAAACCGCGCCGAGGTCATTGCCCGCGATGGAGACGCGCGCCTGTGCCGTAAAAGTAGACGACGAGCGCGAAACCGTGATCGGGAGGTCGTTGCCCACGACGAAATCGACGGCGCTGGAGACCGTGGACGGTGCGAGGTTCGGCAATGTGACCGTGAACGGGAAGACCATCACGCGCCCCGAGTTGGAGCGGAACGTGATCTGCATCGCCACGGAGGTCTGCGAGAGGTCGGAAACCGTGAAGTTGCACGTCCCCGTTCGCACGCTATACGCCGCCCATTGGTTTGGCGTGTTGTTTTTAAGCACCGTCACGGCAAAAGCCTCATATGCCGTCGCGGGCTGTGCCGTGAGGTTGTACCCGTACTTCGACGCGCCGCCGACCGCAGAAATGCCGATATCAAAATACACGCTCACCGCAGTAAGGTTGCGCGTGACCGTGTACGACACGTCAAAATAGATGTTCGGCTGCGACCCGAACCAAATTCCCCCGGCGGAAATATCAGCCATTGTTCAGCCCTCCCTCCTTGTCATTTATCACAATCATCAGCGCATCCGTCGTCGGGATAAAGCGCGTCTGCCCAACCATCAGCTCATCATTTACAATCGCCGTCGGCATTTCCGCGCCGACCGCAGAAAACTGCGCGATGATGTCGCCGTTGACATTGTTCAAAAACGCCATCTGTTCCGGCGAGAATTTAGCGTTGATCTGGTCGCCGAGGATCTCAAAGCCCGTGCTTTGCAGCTGGATCACGGGTTTCAGCACGCCGTTCACGCGCTCCCCGAAGGACAGAAGACCCGTCTGCATATCGAGTTCAAAATTCTCGCCTTCGATCTTCTGCGCGGTCAGTTGGTTGATTACCAGTCCGTCGCCCGTGAGGACGGTCGACCAGTTCCACTGCCCTGCCGTCTTGCTGTTTGCAACGCGGACGCTGCCGCCGCGAATCGATGTAACCTTCGTCGCGTCGGCGGGATTCGCGGCGTTGTAGGTGTTAAATCCTTCGGCGGGGTCGGCGATCACATAAGCCTGATCGGCGTTGATCTCGCGATTGAACTTGTCCAACACGCCGCTGTAATACGATTCGTTCGCAATCCGTTCCGCGTTCGACGCCGTCTGCCCGATGGACGAGATGGAGCGTACCACCTGATACGGGCGCTCGTTAAACTCGTAGGTCGTGTTTTGGCCGTTGAGATAATCCGTCCGCTTACCGACGCAGCGCGTGCGGAAGCGCAGACCGAGCGCCGTGGAGATAACGCCGACCGTGTCGCCGAAGCCCACCTCCGACGTGGGGATACCGAGCGACGGGAAATCCGCCGCCTTGATGGTGTATGCCGTGGGATCGACGAGTTGTGCGACGAGAGAAGCGTATGTGCGCTCCAAGAGCGTCGCGGGGTCTGCCGTGTCGATGGTGTATGCCGTGCATCGGTCGACGAGCGTGCCGCCGACGTTCTGCCCGTACTGGTCGATCGCCGCCGCACCGAGACTCACATAGGTCTGTCCTGCGGGTTTATCCACCGGGTCGCCTTTTTCGGTTGACCAGACGACGTCCGCAAAGGTCAGCGCCTGATCCGATCCCTCGACGTAATTTCCGACGCCATATGCCGCCGTGTAGATGTCGCCCTGCTGCACTTTGCGCGTGATGTCTGTGATCTCACGGTCGTCATACAGCGTCAAGCCGCGATCCTCGCCGACGCGCTTGTAGATGTTGACGCGGCGCGTGATCGTGCCATTCTCTGCCACGCTCACCTCCGGGTCGATCTCGCCGCCGCACTTTTGCGCCCAATCCATCAATGCGTCTTTGAGTGTCGAGCGCGTGCGCTGCATGTAAAAATTGCCCGTGACGTCGCTCGTGCCTACGACCCACTCCGATGCAGGATACGCCTCGCCGAAAAGCTCGTACATACCGTTGACAACCGTGCGCCCCGTCACGTCCGTAAAAGGGATAAAGCAGCACAGCGTCGAGTAAAAAGACGACTCGCCGCTGATCGTGACGCTTTTGATCGTCTGCGTCACGGAGGCGATGGAGAACTCAAACCACCGCCCGATCTCCGTGTCGTAAAAGAGAATGCGGTTGTATTTTTGCAAGCTCGGCAGGAGCGGCGTGTCCGGTGCGAAGGCCATGTCGAGCGTGTGCTGCCCGTTGATTACGCGATACCGTTGGAATTTGGTCAGATCATTTGTGTTGATATACGCGATAAGGTTGTCCCTTCGATCGCGCAGTTGCACCCGTGTAATCATAGATTTCGCTCGACGTAGCTATACGTCGCCCCCGTCACCGTCGCCGAGAAGTCGATCTCAAAAGCGCCCGGTGCAACCTCGAAGGTCTCAAAGGTCGTATTTGCAAAAGACACAAACTGCATCGCCAGCGCACCGTCGAGGTAGGCCGTCCGCTGGTCGAGGTCGATCACCCACGCGCCGTCGAGCGTGTCGTTTGCGGGCTGCACGAGCTGCACCGCGCCCGTCGTTCCCGCAAGCGTGACCGTCAGCGTTTCGGGCGATCCCGCCACCGTAAAAGAGATTTTGCCCAGCGCCGACGCCGTCCCGGCATTCGTGCCGCTGATCGTCGTGCCGCTTCCCGCCACGGTCTTCTCTTCGCCGTAGCGGAGCGGATCGACGACGAACGTGATCTTGTATTCCGCGATCGTAAAATAAAAGGCGCTCTGCGTGAAGCCCGTCACGCGTCCGCGCCGTGTCAGGGAGTCCCGCTCGTCGAAGACGATGGGGACAAAATCTTTGCCCGCCGTAAAGATCGTCCGAAGGTATGCGATCTTCTCGTCGAGCGTTCCGGCGTCGTCGGTCTCAATCAGCGCCGAAACCGTGATCGTCAACGTGGGGCGGCGGAAAAGACTGATCTTCCCGCCGTCGCCCAGCGTCGGCGACCATATGGTCTCACTGATCGGGATGTTGTCCACGCCACTGTACCCGAAGACCTTGAGATAGCCCCCGAGGTCGATGCCGTTATAAATCATGGTGTATCACCCCCGTGCTTCGGCGATGCGAAGCGACTCCAGAGAGTAGGACATGGGCAGCGCGATTGCATCAGCGATCTCTGTACCGTCGACGTCAAGATGGACGTGGATCGGCGCGGACGTCATCTGCGCCGCGATGCTGCTATACAACTCCGAGGTCTGCACGCTCTGGAGCGCCGCCCCCGCCGCCATCGCATCCATGTCCGGCGTTGCCATGCGCATGTCAAAGGACGTCTCCACGCCTTTGCCGAGGTCTGCCGCAGCCCGTTCCGCCACATGTGCCGCATCCTCGATGCCTTCCGCGACGCCCTCGACGACAAATTTACCGCTTTCCATCATCACACGGGAGGGCGACCGGATTTTGAGCCATGCGTTAAACGACCCGTTGACCTGCGACGCGAGGTATTTCGCCGTGCTTTTCAGTTCGCTGAGTTTGGACAGCATGCCATCAATCGCGCCCTGTGCCGCGTTGATGCCCGCGCGGCGCAAATTCGGCTGGAATTTGTTCTGGAGTTCATGCGTTGCCACCCCAGCCGCGCCGCCCCAGCCGCCTCCGCTGCTTCCGCCATTCGCCACGGCCTGCGAAGCAGCTTCCGCGTCGGTTTCGACATTAGATTTCATCTCATGCGATTTGCTTACAATTTTGTCGTAGTTTTTACCGACAGATTCTGCCGAATAGTCGCCCGTCTTTACCGCTTCTTCAAGCGCGTATTCATATCCTTCCGCTGCCGTAGCCGCAATGTTATATGCGTCTTGAGCTTCATCATATTTTTCTTTGGATTTAGCTACGGCTTGCGCGTTTTCTTCCTCCTCACCAGTAAGGTCAACCAGTTTGTTGTATAACTGCCGTGCCTCTTCCGTTTGTTCTGCCGTGGCGCCCGTCCATCCGCCAAGGCCTTCGACGCATTCGCCAACCGTCTTATAATTCGTGCCCATAAGAGCGTTTACTTGAGAAATGCTACCGCCCCACGTAGCATAAAAGTTATTCGTCCGCTCGATCGCACGATTATACTCGCCTTGTGCAGCCTGCATATTAATCGTCGCAGTCGTCTGCTCGTCATACGCTTGCGTCAAATGGTTTTGTAACGCCGCTGCCATCGCCTGTTGGTTCATCATATCGATCTGATCGCGGATGGCATCCGTGCCGTCTTTAATCAGCCCCGTGGTTTCATCGATTTCAATCTGCAATCCGGGATAAAGCGTTTGGAGCATGGCGATCGCCGCATTAAACGCATCCTGCTCGTCCGTTGCCAGAACGCCGTCTTCGGAGATTTTGTCGATCGTCTCAAGATATTCGTTCGCTTTCTGCGTCGACAGATCCGTTTCAAGCCCGAATTTGTTGAAACTGGTCTCGAGGTTGCCGATGGATTCGATGGTGTTTTGGCTCGTCTGGTGGATTTCTTCGAGATGTTCCGAAAGCGTTGTGAAGTAGGTCGACGCCTTGTTTGCCTCGATATAGGCATTGGTTATCACGACCGCCATTGCCGCAAGCGCGCCGACGACGAGACCAGCGATGCCGGAACCCGTTGCCAGCGCCGCTCCGACGTCTTGAATGCCTTTTATGACGTCCTGGAATTTGAACGCGACGTAAAATCCGGCCGCCGCCGCGATTACCGTTTCAATGATCGGGACGAGATCTTCAAAATTTTCCGAAAGCCACTCAATGGCTTTGTTCGCGGCAGGGATGCCCTTGTTGCTCAGCCAATCGTTGATGCCCTTCGTCAGCTTTCCTGTTGCCGCTGCAAACGTATCCTTGAGCGTGTTCCACCGCCCCTGCAACGTCTGCGACTGTTTGTCCATGGACTTGTAATACTTGCCGCCCTCGGACGTGCTTCGCACCATCGCCGCCGTGATCTCGTCCACGCTGATCGTGCCGTCGCTGATCCGCTCGTACAGGCTGGCCATGCTCTCACCGGTAGTCTCTGTGATCTCCTGAAGCGGGTTAAACCCCGCCTCGATCATCTGCTTAACATCCTCAAGCGTGACTTTTCCCGCCGAGGACATTTGCCCATAGGCCGTCGCGATACGCGTCATCTTGTCAGCGTTGCCCTGGGCGATATCGCCGAGCATCTCCATGGAGCCAATGACGTTGTCCGTGGTAAAGCCATAGTTCATCAAGAGTTGGGTCGTATCGGCAAGATCGGTGAGGTCAAACGGGGTCGCCGCCGCGCGCGTTTTCAGCTCTTCGACCAGATTCGCCGCCGTTTCATAGCTGCCCGTCATGACCTCGAAAGAGGTCTGATACGTCTCCATCTGCTTATTAAAATTTACGCCGATGCCGATGGACGCGCCGACCGCCGCGCCGATAGCCGCGAACGCCCTTTGAAAAGACTTATCAATAATTGTGGCGCCTTTTTTGGCGTCGCCAGTTATTTTTTTTATTCCTGCGTCGACTTTGCTCGTATCGAGGGACGCACCAAACTCAACACTGCCTACTTTAGCCATTATTTTCTCCTTCCTGCGCCATTGCGATCAAGCATTGCGCCATCTTCGCCAGACCTTTTTGAAAGCCGTTTTCTCTTTCATTTTCCGTCAGCCGGATTCGGTATTTCTGTTTCAGCCGCGCCAGCTCCGCCCGTTCCGCCGCGTTGTTTTTATTCGGCGCGGGAAGCGGTCGTGTGCGAACTGCAATGATGTCCGAAAAACGCGTCGTCGCCGGAAGCCCCTCCATCAACGCGCAGAACGTACTCCAGTGCATCTTCCCGATCTCGGCGTGAAGATCGATGCCATAGATCTGTCGGAACGCCGCGTAAATGAGCGCTGCGTCCTGCTCGAAATCCATCGCACGCGGGCTGCCATCGCTTTCCGCCTTTTGAAAAAAGATGTCAGCCAGCGCCGCGAAGAAATCGGGATCATAATGCGGATGGTCGCCATTGACGAGAAAGTCGCACATAATCTCCATGCGGTCTGCACCGTCCAGCCCATCGAGACTCCGAAGCATGAGCAGGACGTTGTCAAACCAAGGGCAAAGCGGATACGTCTTGCCCTTGTACTCCATCGTCATCGGCGGCGCATCGCATAGATCAAACGTCCGCCCCATAGCGTTTCAGTGCCCGGCGGCTGTCAAGGATCTGCTCCCGCTGTTTAATCAGCGCCGGGAAGATGTCGTCGATCATAATGGGCGTGACGAGCCACACGAGGTTGTTTGCATCTTCGATTGTCTCCGCGCCGTAAAACGCAATGATCCGCGCCGCCGCTTCTCGTCCGAAGACGGTCTCCATCAATGCCGTAAAGCACTTGCCGATGGTCTCCGCATCGCCGTCTTTGATCGCCGCATTGAGCGCAGCTTGTGCCTCCGTGATCGCCTCGAATGCGCGAAGGACGTTTAAACGGTAAGTCACCGTCTCCACGACGTTCCCGTCTGCGTCGCAAAGGTCGATCGAGCGCTCCAAAAACGGAGAAATAATTTTAGCTGTCATGCGTTTCACCTCATCAAAAAAGCGGCTTTCGCCGCTGGATTTTCAAAATTAAGAAAAAAGGGGAAGAGCGCAAGCCCTCCCCCTCCTTGTTAAACGGTCGTAATGGTGGGCTTGCCGTCGAAGCGAATCTCCATCGAAATCGCCGAGTCGTCGGTCGTCGCCCCGGAAAATTCCTGCACGTTTGCGATAGTGCAGGGGCAGGTGAGCGTGACGGTCTTGCCGTCTTTGTCCTCGTACTCCATCTTAAAAGACGAGATACGCTGTGCGTCGAGACCGTACTTCTGGCTAAAGATGTAGTCCTGCGCGGCGTCACCATAGACGCGTCGGCCTGTCGCGGTAAAGGTCGGAGCCATGCCCGTGACGTGGTTTTTTGCAAAGCCCTTGTCGGTCAAAAAGAAATATTGCTGGACGACTTCGTTCAGCGCCTCGGAGAGGTTGTCGATGCCGTCGCCGAAAGCGGCATACGTCCACTCGCCAGTAGAGCTTTTCTCGGTGCCGATGGACGCGGTGATGCCATACATGGTCATGAGACCATACGCATATGCCATTGGTTATCCTCCTTTTTCGTCGGGAAAGTAGTAAAAGCGCACCGCCAATCCCGAGCCGTAGAGCCATTGCTTGCTCTGCTCTCGGTCAAGATACATCGGTACGCTGTCCGTCGTAATGCTCGTGATCTGCCAGCCCTTGCCGCGCGGGAAACTTTTCCGCCGCGTCAGAAACGCGTGCAGATTATTCAGCGCGTTCTGCGCCGCCGCTTGATCCTCGTGCTTTGCATTGAGCGTCAGCGTCAAGCCGATGCTCTGACCGACGCTAAAAAACGTCGTATCCATGCCGCCGCCCGCAAGTGTCATGCTCAAGCCGTTGTTCGGCGTAAGCGCGCCATTGACGATTGGCGCATACGCAAAGCCGCTGTCCTGCGCCAGCGTGCGCACCGCATCAAGCACCTGTTTGATGATACTGGTCTCTGCCATACTCAATCACCCAGCATTTTCAGCACGCGTGCCGCCCAGTTTTTTGTCCACTTTTCAAGGTTGTTCTCTGCGGCGACGTGACACCATTTTAGAGACGCGTTTGAGTTTTTGTCGGTCGACGGCTTGCCCTCAAAGTACACGCGCTCTGCATACGGCGTGCTAAAAGAGATTACCACCTCGGGGTTCGCCCCGCCGACTTCCTCCGCGTGGCCGGAGCGTATCAACGCGCCCGTGTCCTCGCGTGCGTAAAATCGGCAGTCCTCCAAGATCTCGTTTTTGGTCGCGTACAGCGCCTTTGCCATCGCATCAAACGTCCTTTTGCGGTCAAAATGCACGACCACGCTCATACCGTCGTCACCTCCCAATGATGGAGCCGTCCCGTGTCGTCCGGCACAGCATCTACGTTGAGGATGGTGAGTGTTTGACCGTCAATCGTCACGCGCAGCTGCGCGCCGACCGCCTCTGCCTGCGCCGAAAGCGCCAGATAATCCAAAGCCGGGCGGCTGTATCGAGGATCGATAAACAGCACGCCCGTGGTCTGGATCTCGGTGTTATCTTTCTGCTTGATCGTGCGATGGTCAGACTGGAAATGCACATGCGCCACAACGGTATCGGTGTAGGTCACGTTTTGGTCGGTATCCATGGCGGACGGGACGTGGAGCGTCATCGTCTGCGACAGGATACGTTTGGGGATCGGTCGAAGCATCGCCGTCACCCCCATCCGAGCGGGAACGGGGCGAACGGCTCGTGTGCCGTCCCCGTATGCCGCTGGAGCAATCCGCTTTGTTCGAGCGCCGCCTGTGCGCCAGCGGAAAGCATCGTCTGTGCCGCGCTTTTGGCACTTGCCAGCGCGCCCGCGCCGACATGGACTTTGCCAACCGTGTAATCCGTGCCGAGGACGCCAGACGCGGCGGCGTCAAGGCCGACCGTCAGAAGATAGTCGGCCTGCGCACATACCGCCGTTTTGAGCATCGTCTGCACAAGCTCGGGCAAGGATTCCACGCCGTTCTGCCGCACATAATAGCGCGTCACGGTATCGATCACGGCTTCCGCCCGCTTCTCGTAGGTCGGAAAGTCCGCTTCGCTCAAATCCGTGCCGCCGTAGCTATCCGTGTAATAGGCATAATCAACGTAGGCCATGCCGTCACCTCCGTTACGCGTGGTTGACGATGGTCGCCGTGCCGGAGGCGATGGGCATAAGCGTGTCGCGGTTCGCCTCGACGACGGTCAGGACGTTGCCAGCAGTCAGGCCGGTGATCGGGACGTTCTTCGTGCCGTCGAGCTTCGTCCAGTCGGAGGCGGTCAGCTTCGTGCCAGCGGTCACGGTCTTCGCAGACGCGCCCGCCGCATACAGATAGACAGAGGTCGCATTGCCAGTGCCGCCGAGAACGGTGATGTCAGTGCCGGCCGTAGCGCCCGCAACGGAGGTCACGGTCAGCGTGCGAAGCGCGTTCGCCGCCGACGCGTTGACGAAGATACCGGCGGAGCGGGTGTTCAGCGCGAAGACGTCGTAGTAATAGCGCTCGTAATAAACGTACTTGCCCTTAGACTGCGCGGTGGGCGCACCCATCATAGCGACGTCGTAGACGACGGGCGCGACGATGGCTTCGGGATCGTACATCAGGAGGTTGATGGTCGCGCCGCCGTTGGGCGTCCAGCCCTCCGTGAAATCGAACGCGGTCTGCATGATGTCGGACGGAACCTCCTCGAGGATTACGCCGTCCAGCTTGCCGACGTTGCGGTCGATGTTGCGGATGCCAGTACCCGCGTCGATAAAGCGCGTGATACCAGCGGCCTCCTTGAGCAGCTTATACGCGGCGGGCGTGATCTTCACGCGGACGCGATCGCGGTTGACGCGGTTGTTGGTCATGTAGGCGAGATACTCGTCCCACTGCGCGAGGATGTTCTCGGCGGTCAGCACAGTCGTGTCGATGCCGCCCGCCTCGTTGGCAAAACCCGCAAGACGAGACGCGGCATAGGCGTCCATCTCGGGGACTTTCTGCTGCTCATTAAACGTGCGCGTAACGTTGGCGATGGTCGCGACGTCGCCAGTTTCGGAGATGTCCATGGGGTCGATGATGGTGTCCCACTCGCGATCCATGCCCATCGTGAGCATCTGCCACTCGTTGTTCCAGCGGCGGGAGAATTCGCCCGTGATATGATCGCGGTCAACGGCACGCGCGCCGGAAACCGTCATGGACGGGATGGCAACGGTTTTGCCGTTGACGGGGCGGTAACGGTTGCTGTTCGGCGCACCCCAAAGATCGGAGAAGTAGGAAAGATAGGGATAGACGTTGGCCAGTTCGCGCGCGTACTGCGTCGCGTAGTTGACGTCGGTCTGGAGGAAAGATGCCATAGCTTTTTACGCTCCTTTTTGTTATTTTTGGTCGGTGTTGCCCCGCGATGCACCATAGCCCCACGCGGCGGCGAAGCTGCCGTTGGCGTTGCCCTGCGGCATATTGCCCTTAGACTGCGCACCGAACGAAGGGCTTCCGCCCTGCTGCGGCGCGTCGTCATCGGAGAAATACTCCGCATAGTCCGTGCGCATCTGCTCGATCTGCTCGGACACGGGCTTTGCGTCCTTGCTCCGATCGATGGCAGAATAAACCGCGTCGAAGAACTTGTCCTTCACGCCGCGGAAGTCCTCGCTCCGGCGTGCGTCCTCTTTGCTTTTGAAGGCGTCAAACTGCGCCTGAAGGTCGAGATACTCCTGCGTCTGTTTGGGGTCGGGCGGCTGAACCGCGGCAAGCGCCGCATCCGCTGCCGTTTTGGCTTCGGCTTTGGTCACATAGCCCTCGGAGAGGTGCTGCCCGTGGAGTGCGAAGATCTTGTCTTCTTTCTCCCCCGGCGTCAGCTTCGTGTCGTTGAGAATGGATTTGATTGCATCGCGTGTAAAGGTTGCCATTTTACGTCTCCTTGTTTTTCGCCGCGTCAGACGATGGCGGCGGGATTTTTGCGTTTTACGTCCGCTTGACGATATGCAAAAAGCCGCCACGAGGACGGCTCTTGCAAGCGTTGATATGTCGGCGCGTCAGTCGCGGTCTTCCATCGCGCGCGCCAGTTTGTAGTTCGCAGTGAGGTTGAAGTCGTAGGCGTATTCGTCGAGGCGGTTCTGCACGTCGGGCGGTGCGTCGGCCTTCGCGGATTCTATCATACCGCAAAGCGTGCGGAGGATGCCCTGCGCCGCCATGTAGGTCGCGTTTTTATCGCGCGGCTCTGCGGTGAGAACATCGCCCTGAAACGCCAGCACGGCGTCGGCAATGGACGCTTCACGATAGCCCAGCATGATGCCTGCCTCCGTCATATCGTCGCCGCACTTCTGCACGGCTTCGTAGATTTCTTCCATCCACTCATGTGCCGTCTTCCAGTTGCGCCCGATCACTTGATGGTGCAGGACGACGATGTTTTCATACGCGATTTTGAGCATCGCGCACAGCCGCTCAAATTCGTTCACTGCGCGTCCGCCTCCTTCGCGTTAGGGTTTTCCCCTGCTTCGTCGTTGCGCTTCTCCTGCGGCTTCCTGCGCTGCCCTGCGGTGCGTTTCGGCTTCTCTGTTTCCGCCAGCAGTTTGCGGTATTGGGCGGTCGACAGGTCAAGGCCGCAGCGAGTGCAATGCACGCCCGTCCCCAGCCCGATAAAGTTGTGGTCGCAATTCTTCGTCATTTTTTGCCCCTCCCTTTGAAAAAGGTGATGTCTGTACGTTCGCGGCGCGGCGTCAAGCCGTGATCGTCGCAAAAGTCCTCATAGTCCGCCATTTTGGCGCGTACTTTCTCCATCGCGGCGGTATATTCGGCGTCAAGCCCCGCCGCCTTATAGGTCGCGGCCTTCTCACGTTCGGCGCGCACGGCACGCTCCATTTCCCTCTGCTGTTGCGACAGGCGGTAGGCGCGTGCGTTTTCTTCGCGCTTTTCCGGCGTGTCCAGTTCCCACGCCGTGGAAGCCGGGACACTGAACCCGTCGACGAAGGGAAGTGGACGATGCCCGCAGTTGATGCCGAACAGTCCTGCGGGTTCGCCGTAGCTGGTGACGCTGATCGGCTCGTATGGGTGCGGCACGTCGTCGAGGTCATGAACGACGCCGCCCGTGCTGCCCCATGTGTAAAACTTGCCCTGATACGGAGCGCACAGAGGACGCGCGCCGTTGTGCGTGGAAACCTGAAAGACCTCCACGCCATAATCTGCCGCCTCGGCGACGGTCGCTTGAATCGCGGCATTGTGCGTCGTCGTGCGGACGACCATGTTGACGTAGGCTTCGGGCGTCCAGTTGCGCCCGGCGCTATCCACATAGCCCGTGATGCCCATGTCGCCGAGCTGCTTGATCGCCTTTTTCACGGCGCTGCGTATGCTGTCGATCCCGATCACGGTTCCCGCCGTCGCGGCGTTGAGTACCGCCGCCGCTTCGGCGTAGCCGATGTTGACGGCGGAAACGTAAGCCTGCAGCGTGGAGTTAAGCATGGTCGAGTTTACAAAGCTCAACCGCTCCCCCGCCTGCAAGGCCAGCGCCTGCAACGCCTGATAAACGCGCGTGTCGGTCGCCGCTCCAACGACGGGCGCGGCGATTTTCCCCGCCTTTACCGCGTCGGTCAGAGCGGCGTCCACGTCCTTCAGCTCCATCTGCGCGGCGTCGTCGATCGCCTTTTTCAGCATTTCGGGCGCAACGCCCGTCGCCGCCGCGATGATCTCGATGGACTCATCCGTCAGCCGCCCGATCTGCGCCAGCATCCGCATCCGCCACTCGTCCGGCGTGATGCCCTTGATGTCGTCAAAAAAACCCGCCGCGTTAATCAGCAGGCTTGTCCCAGCATCCGCATAGACCGCTTCGAGCGGTTCGGACAGTCTAAGGAGGTCTGCATTTGTCAGCATGTCTCATCACTCAATCGTCTGCGCACCGAAGATGTCCAGCGCGCGGGTCGTGATCTTGCCCTCGTCGGCGATCTGCTGCAGCTCCGCTTCGGCCTTTTCGTCCGTCAGGCCGACGCCATATTTCGGATCGGTCAGGAACGTATGCTTCGACAGGACGCCGTTTGCCATCATGTCAATGCCGCGCTGCATCCTCGTCTGTGCGTCCTCAAGCACCGCGTCGTCCATGGAGACGGTCACGGCGTAGTCGCCAGCGGCAAGCGCTCGAATGCTCTGCCCGTCGTACTGGATGTCGTACAACGCGCCGAGCGTGATGATGTTTTCCACGAGGCGGCGGATTGCCGCCATGATCTGCGTCTGAAAGTTGTTGATCGTCTTATAGGTCTTGCTGTTCTCGCTGATGACCTCCGTCGCCGTCTTGATCCCCTGATTGAGATCGAAAGTGAACGTCCCGGCGGAAAGCCCCGTTTGCAGGCACAAGACGGAAAGGTTGGAGTTGATCCCCTGCACATGATCGGCGACGCGCAGTTCCGGCGCGATCTCCTTGATCGTGAGGCTTTCGTCCGTGTCCGTGGCAAGCGCCTCGTAGCTCTCGTCGTTCGGATCGAAATACCGCCGAAGCCGCCCCGTCTGTGCGTCGACCGTCGTGCGCAGCATCTTCGCCGGGACGACGAGGCGACGTTTTCCGAGGCGGAACTCGCGCACGAGGGAATCATAACAGATGTCCAGTGCGTGAAGTGTGTCGAAGGCGTTGGCGTAGATCGGCACACCCAACGGCGAGTTGTCGTCGACGTTGTTGGCCATCGGTGTGCGGTAGTACGAAAACAGCGACTTTGTCAGGCCGTTGATCGGCGTGACGGGCGCGATGTTTGGATACACAGCCGCCAGCGGATACCACACGCCGAGAATATCTTGACTGTCCGGCATCTGATCGCTCGGCTTATCCGCTCGATAAAGGTCGTTGGAGATGACGTAGGTGTCGCCGTCCCACTTGTGCCACTCGAGCCGCGTGTAATAATAGCCGTCCTTTGCTTCGCGCGAAACGAAGACCGCCTCTCGCACCTCCGCGTTATCCCAGCTCGTCGGGATAAACTGGTCGGCCATGCAGTAGTCAATGCAGATATGCTCCGTGCCTTTGACGATCGTACCGTCCTCCGCATGATCGCCGTCCACATAGACCTTCAGCGCCCCGCCGCCCAGCGCCGCCGCCTGCTCGATATGCTCCTGCATTTTCGTCCAAAAATTGTTCTCGTCGAGAACGGCATGGACGAAGCGTTCGAGCGGGTCATTCTCGTCAATCACGTCGCCGCGCGAGATGTTGACGCTTGCCGTTTCGTTCCACACAAGCCCGGCCATTTCTGCGCATATCGCCTTCGCCATGTTCAGCCGGAAAAGCTGCCGCGTCGCCAGATCGTTTTCAATCGTCGGCGCGGGGACGATGTGCCACGGCTTATACAAGCCGCGATAAATGTACTTTGCCGGAAAAATGCAGAAATTGTAAAACGTCCGAAAAGGCGGCACGCCGTCCAGCTCGAAAACGTCCTTGTAACTCCTGCCCATATTAAGTTCTGCCGTAATCCTCCGCACCCCCTGTCTGATCTTATCAAAAATACCCATCGCTTAAAGCCCCCATCGGATAATGTCATCGCGTCGCGGCACACGGTACTCCATCAGCTCCGTCATGTGCCGCTCCGTCGCGTACTCCTGCGCATCGAGAACGTCGATGTTGGTCGTGCCGTTATCGAGCCGCACGTCCGCCGTCAGCTTCGCCGCATCCCAGACCGCCGTCATCAGCGCGTCGCGCGTCGCCGCACAATGCCGCATGATCTTAAAGCGGTCATTCGCCATGAGACGGCAATCGCAGCGGATACGGTCATTGATCGGCTTTTTGAGCGCCGAGGCGACGTTGACGTTCAGCCCTGCATCAGCCGCCGCGCGGCGCAGGCCATTGATAAGCGTCTGCTCTGCCGAGTCGCAGTAGACGTCATACACGGGATAGCGCTCCTTGCATTTGCGTACAAAAGCGACAAACGCCGCCTCCAGCCGCGCTGGGTCGAGCGCCTCCTTCTCGCAGTACTCGTCAAGGATGATTTTTTCTGCGTATCGCGGTGTGTAGCCCACGCAGACAAAAGCGTGCGCGGAAGTGCCGCCGCCAAAGTCGACGCCGATTTCTGCCGTCCACACTGGCGGCGCGTCATCGATGATGTAGCGCTCGGGATTATCGCAGTACGGTCGATAGATCGCGCCTTCCGCCGCAACCCATAGGCCGCGAATGTATCGATCGTAGTAGACCGTCCCCGCATACTCCCGCTTGAGGTTATCCACAAACGCGGAATCGAGGAACGGGTTATCGTCGATCGTGTACGCCTGCTGATAGATATCCGCGTCGCCGTCAAGGAACTGTTTGAACCAGTGCTGCGGTGAAGCCGGGTTGCACGTCCCGTCGAAGATTGAGTACGGCTTGTCGAGTCGCGACTTGAGCATGTCGAAAACGTCTTGATGCCACGTCGTGACCTCATCGCCGTAGCAATACTTGATCGACATACCGCGAATGCGGTCGACGTGCTTTTTGTTGTCCGCGCCCAAACAGTGGACGCGCTCCCCGAAGATCGTCGCCGTGTTGTCGCTTCGGATCGACGAGACGAGCGACGTGCCGTACATATCCTGCAACGGGTCGATCAAATTTCTCTGGATCGTGCCGCGCGTGTTGCCGAGGATGACGTTCGCGCCCTCTTTGCCGCTTCCCGCCCGAAGCCGCTTCGGCAGCAGGAAATAATCACCGTAGGTCTTCCCGCTTCGCGTCGCGCCCGTCTTGACGTTCCAACGGTGCGTGGCGTTGCGCCTATACTCGCGCTGCTTCGGCGTCTGGATCACTGCTCAGCCCCCGCTTCCTCGTCAAGCCGCGTCATGAGGTCGTCGATCTTCTCAAGCGCCGCGTTTTCTTTTTCAGAGAACCAATTTTCCCAGATGTAAATAGCCATCGGCGCGCTCCGCGCGGCCAGCGCAAAAGAGCTTCTCCGCAAAGAGATTTTGCCAAGGCAGCGCTTTTCGGCGAAAACTTGAGCAAAACTTGTGCCGTACTCTCGATGGCAGAATCGCTCCACCGTGGCGACGGAGCAGTCAAAAAAGGCGGCGACTTCGTCAAGGCGGCATTGTAAACCGCACAGGCTTTCAAACTGCTTTTTTTCTATGTCTTTACGCGGTCGCCCTCCCGCCATGCTTTTCGCCTCCTTAGTCTGATATCAGGACAGCGGTCTGCCCCGTAAGCTTTTCCCATCTATCAATGATTACATCGACGTATTTCGGGTCAAGCTCCATGACAAACGCATTTCTGCCGTTCTGCTCCGCTGCGATCACGGTCGTACCAGCGCCGCCGAACAGGTCGAGCACGTTTTCTCCCGGCTGCGTGTTGCACTTCATCTCATAGTCAAACATCTTCACGGGCTTCATGGTAGGATGCTCGGTGCTCTTCGTCGGCTTATCAAACTCAAGGATTGTGGTCTGCCGACGTCCGCGGAACCAGTAATGCTTTCCATCCTTCCAACCGTAAATGCACGTCTGGTAATCGTCCTCGTACTCTTCGGTTTCCGGGTAGTCGAGCGGATTTTCTCCCGCCAGACACGGCTCATGCTGCCACTGGAAATCCTGGCGCCCGAGTACAAATGTGTTTTTCACCCATATCAAGCATTGACGGATCTTCAGCCCGGCGTCGATACAGGCGCCTCGAAAATTGTAGCCCTCCATGTCTGCGTGCCAAATGTGAAAAGCCCCACCGGGCTTTAACACTTCTTTCGCGCATTGAAACGCCGCGCAAAGGAACTCTCTAAATTTCTCGTCCTCCATATTGTCGTTTTTGATCTTTCCCGCGCCGCCTTCGTAGTCGACGTTGTACGGAGGGTCGGTCAAAAGCATATCCATAATCGCGCCGTCGCACAGCTTCTGCACCGAAAGGATATCCGTGCTGTCGCCGCACATGAGCCGATGTCTGCCCAGCTGGTACACCTCCCCGAGCCGCGCGGTCGGGGTCTCTGGCAGCGGCTCGTCATAATCGTCCTCCACAACCTCGCCGTCGGGCGACACGCAGAACCCAAAGTCAAAGCCGCCAAAGTCCAGCCCGTCCAGCTCAGACGCCAGCGCGTCGACGTCCCACGCCGCGAGCTCGTTCGTTTTATTGTCGAGGAGGCGATACTTCTTTTTTTGCTCCTCCGTCATGCCCGTTTTCACGCACACTTCTGCCTCTTTGCGCCCCAGCTTTTTTAACGCCTTGAGCCGCGTGTGTCCGGCCAGAACCACGCCATCCTCGTCCACGACGATCGGCGCGCAATATCCACACTGCTTAATGCTTTCCACAACCGCCGCGACGGCGTCGTCGTTCCTGTGCGGATTGTTGGGATACGGCTTAATGTCGCCGATCGGCATTTTTATAATTTCCATGCGTTTCCCTCCGTTTTTGGGCAAAACAAAAGGCCGCGGCGTTTCCGCCCGACCTTTTCGACACTATCAGTATAGCACAGCTCGATGTATAATTTTGTATAATGTTTACCGCATATCGGCGCGAATTAAATCTTTTATGTACTTCTGCACGGATTCACCGCGCTCCTTCATCGCTTCGAGGTGCGCTTTGATGTCTTCGTCCGTGCCGTAAAGATCAATGCGCACCGTCTGCACCTTTTCGCGCCTGTAGCGTTTTTTCGCTTCTGTAGGCATCCCCGCCTCCTTTAGATCATGTTGATGATCGTGAGCGTCGTGGCTATGATCTGTAAAATCGCGCCAATGCAAATAACGATCGCAACCCACTTCGGGATTTTCACCATTGTTTTTTTCTCCTTTTTTTGGTAGAATGATATCGATCAAAGGAAGGGGCGCCCCTCGCCCCTCCCCTTGATCTGGTCGGTTAGTCTTTATCGATTAGCTGCATCAGGATCTGTATAAGGCTTCCCAGCAGCCCCGCAACGGCGGCAATCGCATCGATCGTAGCAAGTATCATGCGTTGCCGCTTTTTCTTTTGCTTCTTTTTCAAAGCCCTCACCTCACTTTCTTGTCTCGCCAGACTTTCACCTCCTATCTTTGACTCCTCTACTATACCATACACCGCGGTGTATTGCAAGCTTTTTTTGCAAATTATTTAAAAATCCGCCTAAAAAGACGGATTTTTTTGTTCTACACGCTTCGAATTTTTTCAAGCCCTTCTCTGTGGAGCTGTTGAAGTCGGGGATATCCATAGTGCGTCATATCCTCGATTTTGCGCCACGGCATCCCCGTCAAGTAGCGGTATGCAAGGACGAGCTGCCACGGCTGCGGGATTTTGTGGATCGCTATCTCGATCTGCATTTGCTCATCGAAGATCGCCGCCTTGAGATCGAGATACCGTTGCACGAGGGTCGCGCGGCGCTGGATCACGGAGATCATCCGCGCATCGTGATCCTGCCCACGGGCGGACGGCAATCCCGTGATCTGCGTGGCGCGCGGTTCGAGGTCGCCGTCCATGTCTTCTATCTGCATTTCGATCCGGCGCAGCTCGAGGCGATTGTATCGGTACTTTTTAAGTCTTTCCGTGTCCATCGTTTTCTCCTCTCATATCCGCCCCGCACACGGGGCAGAAATTCCAAACGTACCGCTCGTACTCCTTTTTATGCAAGCACGCTCCGCAGCCCGAGCATCGAACTGCAGGTTTTCCGTTTTGAAATGTAAATCTCCCAGAGTCGTCCCACCGCTCACGCCGCCGTTCTGGCGCACAAGCAATCGTAGGCGCTTTGTCCAGCTCGTCGTCCAGAAAAGCGTTGTCCCTCGTACAAGTCCCGATCAGCGGCGGCCTGCCGCAACGTACTTTCTGCGCCTCGAAAAACGCATCCGCATCAATCAGCCGCATTTCCGCCCTCTTTTCTGTCGATTTCAATTATCGTCGCACCGTCGTCCAATGCGATGATTTCTTTTG
>ERZ1034928.284-NODE-284-length-28851-cov-16.176656_pt1 | contig 28851 bp, 50 predicted proteins | sample MGYA00520627_ERZ1034928 | MGnify/ENA primary metagenome ERZ1034928 (study PRJEB33766, sample SAMN09781755) | gut metagenome | biome: gut microbiome | host: Homo sapiens | place: Madagascar | study: EMG produced TPA metagenomics assembly of the PRJNA485056 data... | reverse complement strand
AATGGATAAGGAGGCAAAGGACGAATGAAAAAAATTATTGATGTCTGCTGCGGTGGCAGAGCATTTTGGTTTGACAAAGAAAACCCCAATGTAGAGTTTTGCGATATTAGAAATGAGGGAGATATTCAGCTGTGTAATGGGCAAACAATAAAGGTAGCACCCGACACAGTTTGTGATTTCACAAATCTTCCGTTTGAAAATAATACATATTATTTGGCTGTGTTTGACCCTCCGCACCTTATCGGAAAAAAAGAAACCGCCTGGATGGTAAAAAAATATGGAAGTTTGCCGGCCGATGGTTGGCAAGAAATTCTGCAAAAGGGATTTCAAGAATGTATGCGAGTGTTGAAGCCAAATGGTGTGCTGATTTTTAAGTGGAACGAAGTTGAAGTTCCTATATCTAAAATATTGCATTTGTTTGGAAAACAACCACTTTTCGGTCACGTAAGCGGTAAACGAATGAACACGCACTGGATGTGTTTTATGAAGGAGGCATAACAATGGATGTTAGGGAAAAGCTGGTTGATTTGTTCAAGATGCAAAGGCTGCTGGCATGAGCCGCTGAAATATTGTCCTATGTGTTTGGCCGAAATGGATAAAAAGGAAGAATGAAGAGAGGGCTTTTGAGAAAAGGGAAAGGAAAAGTGCTATGGTTAAACAGATGGTATTTAAAACAGGATATAACGCTAATAATCAAAAGGTTTATATTTGCCCGTTTTGTGGTAGACAGTGGAGAAAGTTGGATAATGCAATTGTCTGCTATGAGCAATGTGAGCAAAAGTCTTTGAATACCTTAAAAAATTAGGCAGAAAATTTCAAAAAAGCCTTTACTTTTCCTGCGTTATGTAGTATAATATAATCAAGAAAAGAAAAGGAGAGCAAGAAAATGAATTGTAAGTTTGTTGTAATAGCTACTGCTTGGAGCGAAGAAGAGAAAAAGCAAGTAAAGGTAATTTGTGGTATGTTTCCAAGATATATAGAGGCAAAATTGTTTGCAGATGCATATAGCGAGCATTATAAGACTGCTACTGAAATAAAAGATGTAAATTGTCTGTGCTTGTAAATATGAAAGTAAGTTTTGGTGTAAAACTGAAAAGGAGAGAAAAGAAATGAAAGAGAAAATGATTAAAGAAATGCAGGAAATACTGGATAAAGCAAATGAGGCTGTTAAGTTTTCCGAAAAGTCTTATGAAATGTGGATTAACGAATTGAATGCAGTGGTACGCTTTTGCCGTAGTCTTGGTGTAGATGTAATGGTAGTTGGTGATAAAGTTATTGAGCGTAAATGATGAATGAGCTTATGGCATAAAGGAGAGAAATGCTTATGTTTGAAAATTATCTTTGCATCAATGGTAAGAAAACGGAATTGACTAACGAACAGATGCGGCAACTTGGCATAACACCTGTTGAAAGTGAAATAGCAAAGATGTCTCGTATTTCTAAGGCAGGAGAAGCAGCAGACCACTATAATGTGCATGACATCATTGTAGTAGATGGCACTACATTTGAAATTGTAGGAATAGGTCACGATATAGACGCTTCAACTGGACGCAATAGCACTATAACACTAAGGCAGGTAGACCATATAAAAAAGAGCTGTATAAATCTCGATTCTTGTCCTGATGGATTTGCCGCGTCTGAACTGGATAAATCTCTTATAGAATCGCCCCAAAGTTGGATTCCCGAATCAATATTACCTTATTTGCGCACAGTGTCGAAAAACTGTGTAACGTGTGACGGTAGTATTAAGGTTATGTATCGCAAACTATGGGTGTTTTCCGAAAGCGAAATGTTTGGCAGTGCCATTTATTCACCGGCTGAGGACGGTAATAGGTATGAGGCATTCGCAACGAGTGAGGATAGAAGTGTAAAGGGCGAGGACGGTTCCGCTTGTGAGGCTTGGCTGCGCTCTGCGCTTGTCAACAACGTTCTCGGCGGCTTTTGTACAGTCAGTATGGCTGGGCGAGCACATTTTGGTCATGTCGATTACTCCAAGGGTGTAGCGTTGGGTTTCTGCGTTTGAAGAAGTGAAAAAATAGCAGAATAAGAAAAAGGAGAAAATATGAATTCTTTTAAAACGCTCTGTCAATACGGATATTCATTATTAGGTGAAAAACCACCTCTAATAGATAATTCCATGGAATATGTTATTGTTGGAGAGTCAATATACTTTCCTCATTGTGTTATTATAGGCCAAAAAGATTCGTGCCTATCTAATGAAAAAAAACGATGGATAGTGCCAAAAAGTAGTATCATAAAATGTAGTGGGTGAATGCTGGTATATAGGTAATAATCAATTTTATTTCTTTGGTATAGAAGAAGTTGCCGAGGCGGTATGTTGGACGGAAATGCCTACTTTTGAAGGAGTTGAAGGAAATGAAAATAGAAATAAAGAGAGAAACATCGGAGGTATTTTTTAGTGCTATTGATGTTGGAGAAGTTTTCTATTATGATGCAGAAGATAAAATATATATGAAAATCAATGAAAGCAGAAATGAAGATAACGCCTATAATTTTAGTACGGAGATAACCGAACATTTCGACCCTGATGAAAAAGTGGTGCCTGTTAAGTCGGCAGATTTAATAATAAAAATATAAAAACAGCAAAAAAAACACTTTACTTTTATAATAATCTATAGTATAATATATGTATAAAGAAATAGGAAAGTGAGGAAAAGAAAATGAGTAAACTTTATAAATGCCCCATTTGTGATTATTATTGCCCCTATTTTTGCCATCGAGATAAAGAGGGCGAGGGTGATTATGGCCTTTGTTTAATGCAGGAAATAGAAGGTTGCTCCCCTATAAATGAATGTGATGCTTTTTATGGAATTGAAGAAGAGGACTTTGAAGTATAAAAATGGTTTGTAACAGATGATGTAACTTGTTGTAACTGTTGTGATGATGGGAAATTCTATAAGGAGGAAAATGAAAATGCCAAGGATTAGGTCAGAAGAGTGGGTGACTTATGACGGTATAGAAGGAAAGTTTGAAAGCTATTATGCTGTAGGTGAAGATTTGTATGACGAGGAAATTCAGGATAAGGTTGCAAAGTATATTCTAAAGTTAATGAAGCATGACAATATGGTAGTCGATTTTAAACCGGCAGCTACTGATATTATATTCACTTTGAGGAAAGAGCCTAACAGTCGAAACGAAATGACTGTTTTTGTACATAGTCATTACAATAACGATGGATACTGTCCCTATTCCATGTATAAATCAGATGTAAATCTTGAAAATATTAAAGAAGTGCTGAGGAAAGCAACTGAGATAATGTTTGGAACAGTAAATGCCTAAAAAAAAGTGTATAGAAAGAAGAAGAGGGAGGCAATGAGTAAAGAGCGCAAATGTGAAATTTGTTTAAATAGTCGCTTTATTATTTCTGAGAATGGCTGTTATACCACTTGTGGGTTATCACTTCCAAAAGCTTTGGAGTGTATTATGGGCATAAAGGATAATTATATAACTTGTGGTCAAATTACAAGTAAGCAGTAAATAACAAAGAATAGTGGTCAACAAAATAACGGAGAAAAGAAAAGTATGAAATACGTAATTACAAAAATATTTGAATATTATAGTGCAATTGAGGAACCGCCAACTATTGTTGGTAAAGAATATCTGTGCAGAGTGATAGTTTGTGGTAGTTATGGCAAGTTTCGTGTCTATTATTGGACTTTGAAATATAATGGTGATGGAAAGTGGGATACCGCAAACGGCATTGTTACACATTGGGCAGAAATTCCAGAAGTATATGATATAGATGATGATAAAGTGCTATAAAGGGAATTAAGTAATACAAATACTAAACTAAAAATATATGGGTGTAAAAGCCCATATTTTGCTATTTATTTTATTAAATATATAAAAAGGAGGTGCAGAAAATAGTGGCAAAGAAAAGATTAGATGTAGACCAGATGGGAAGTGGATATGATATAGAGCAAAAAGTAGATGCTACTATGTATAGCAATATTCCATATAATTTAATTCAAGAGGAATTAGAAGGTTTATATGGTAATAAAGTATTGGCAGAAATGCAGCAAATAATAAAATACTATGATATATATGAACATGGTGCAGAATTTAAAGTTGATACTGGTTTAGATTATATTCCTGCTGATTATAGGAGTAAGCAAGCTAAACGGTTAGTAGACAAACAAGCAAGATTTATGTTTGCTGCGACTCCTGATATGTTGGTAGATATACCTACAAAAGATAATAAAGATACTGGCAAAGAACAATCTATTTTACAGGGTTTAATTGACAAGGTATTAAGCGAAAATAATATAGCTCGTAAATTGATAGCAGCTGCAAAGGATTGTTTTATAGGCAAGCGTGTTGCATGGGTTGTTAATTTCAATGAGGTAACAAATAAAATATCTATTTCATTTATTCCTTCTTTGGGTTTTGTATATGAGTTAGATGATGATGAGGAATTATCCAAGCTGGTTATTTTCTATGCATTAAATTCAGAAGATGCAAAGAGCGACCAAAGAATATATAAAAAGAAGTATTGGCTGGAAAATGGAAAATGTAATATAGAGGAAGCAATATATGATGGAATGGGAAATGCTATTGATGAGCCTATTTATCATAAAACTGAATTTCCCTATATTCCTGGTGGTATAATTCTAAATGATGCATTAACCGGTGATTTAGATGGTACATCAGATATAGAGCAATTAGCAGCATTAGAGAGTTGGTTAAATAAAATTAGCTCATCTGATTTAGATAGCGAACGTGGTGGAATGAATCCTATATTATACACTATTGATTGTAATCCTAATTCCACAAAGGATTTATCAAGAGCGCCCGGTGCATATTGGGATTTGTCAACTGATGATAATATAGAAGGTGGTAAAGCTGCTGTTGGAGTTCTTGAAAGTAATATGGCATACTCAGAGCCGCTTAACAGTACAATAGAGCGAATTAAAACAGACTTATATGAAAGTGTTGATATTCCTGATACAAGTTCGCAGTCGTTAAAAGGAATGATAACAAGTGGAAAAACATTAAAAGCTATTTATTGGTCGTTAATGGTTAGATGTGATGAAAAATTCCTCGTCTGGAAGCCTCAACTAAAGCATCTGTTAGAATCAATAATTGATGGTGCAATAATGTTCCCACAAATAGCAAAAACATATATTGAGGATAAGATACCCCAAGCAGAATATGTTATAGAAATACAGAATAATTATCCTATACAGGACGACCAAACAGAAGAAAAAGAAATGGATTTGCAGGAAGTTGCTCGTAATACTATGTCTAAAAAGGCATATATGCAGAAATGGCGTGGATTAAGCGATGCAGAGGTTGAAGCAGAGTTAGAGCAAATAGCACTTGAAAGACAGTATGAGGATACGGCATATTTTCCTAATAGCACCGTAAATCAAAATAAAAACATAAATGAGGGTAAAAAGAATGTTGAAGGCTTGGAAGAATAATGAATTTGATAGAGATGTGTTTTCGATAAATTTGATTAAGCTGAGAGAAGCAGATGGCAGACCTCAGCATGAACAAGCAAAAATTGCCGGTATATCTGAGTCAACATTCTCAAATTATGTTAATGGTGCTAAAGCAAATCCTTCTGTTTCAACAGCATGGCTTTTAGCTGATTTTTATGGTATTTCTATCGATGAATTAGTTGGGCATGAGGTGAAAAGATAATGAAAGAATTTGACGTATACAACGGTGTGTGGGCGGTGCAGGAGGTTGTGAGCGCATGATAGCTATGCTGAGAAGGAGGTTGATGAGCAACATGGCAAAGGCGAAAAATATAGCAACGGGAACAGTAAATGCGGGTAATTCCCATTATACAACAACATCAATATCTGCTCAAACAGGTTTTAGACCCGACCATGTTGCGGTGTTTATAGCGTCAGAGAGAACGGAATCAGCATTACAATTTCATGTTTTGAGTACATACGATGGTAACGTATTATGTCTTAACGTGGATACATGGTATATGAACGCATCATCCGTTCAGTTCGCTGTGAACGACAGCGGGTTCACGATTGCAAACGTTAAGGTCGACTCGGATGACCAATGCTATTTTGTTGGCACTTACCGCTATGTAGCATGGCAAGAATAAAAAGGAGAAGACAATGCTGAACATGAACTATGCCAAGCTGGCGGGGAGTATCCATCAACAGGAATAATAAGAAGAGTTGATGATTTAGGTAGAATAGTTATACCAAAGAATATTAGGGAAGAATTAAATATTGAAGTTGGTGAACCAATGGAATTTTTCTTGCAGGAAAATTGCATTTGTTTTAAAAAGTATCGTAATACAAAATAAAACAAGAAAGGAAAATATAGCAATGTCTAAAGTTATTTGTAATGAGTGTAAAAGAGAATGGAGTAAAGAGGAATTAAAACCTCATATTGAGAATGTTTCAGAAAAAGGTAATGTTAGGCGCTATTATTTACAATGTCCTTATTGTAAAACTAAATATATATGCTTTTATGATGATGTTAAGATTGAAGGTTGGCAGAATCCCAAAAAAGTTACATATGATGCGCGTTTGCAGCATAAATTACAATTGAAGATTGTAGACCGAATGCAAATGCTCAAAAATAAGTATGGTGGTTAAAAATGCCTAAAAATTTAAAATTAGGTGATGTTTCTGGCGAATTTCACAAATTAACTAAAAAGCAATCTGAAATGCTGATAAAGCAATTCAATGGTGTAAAAACAGAGTTGCAAAAACAAATATCTGTTTTGGGTAACACAAAAGATGCTAAGTTGCAGAAAATGCAGCTCGAAGATGCTGTTTCCGGCCTCGAGCAAAATATAGTGCAAATATATTCACATTTTGAAGGTGAATTAGATAGCAATATAAAACAGATGGCAGAGGCAGTAGTAAAGAATGAGCATGATTTTATGGAACAGGCTGGAATCAGTTTTAAAACGTCCTTTACAAAAATACCGACAGATGTTTTATCAGAAATAAAGACAGGTGCAATATACAATGAAAAATGGTATTTGTCTGATGCAATATGGGCAGACCAGAAAAATAAACTGCGTGATATAAATACAATAATAACAAATGGTGTAGCGGCAGGAAAATCAACATACGAAATTGCAAAGGATTTAGAAATATATGTAGACCCTAAAGCAGTTAAGCCTTGGGAATGGTCAAAAGTCTATCCTGTTAGTACAAAGGTGATAGATTATAATGCACAGAGGTTAGCTCGAACAGTAATAGCACACGCTTATGCAAGAGCAACAGTCAGAGAGGCAAAAAATAATCCTTTGTCTGAGGGTATACAATGGCATAGTGCGCTTACAGAAAGAACATGCCAAATATGTATTGATAGAGATGGCAAAATATATGCGCCTGATGATTTACCTTTAGACCATCCTAACGGCCTTTGTACATATACGATAGTAACACCAACTATGGATGAAATAGCCGACAGGTTAGCAGATTGGGTAAATGGTGCGGATGATAAAGAATTAGATGAATGGTATGCAAAACAAAATGGTGAGGCAGAAATAAATACTCCTGCTACTCAAAAAGCAAATGAGGCTGCAAAAAGTTCCATACCTAATTATACAAAATTTGTTGAGTTAGCACAGAAAACGACAGAAGACGAAATGCTTGAATTAGAAAAGAAGTCACTAAAGAAGCTAAATGCAAAGCAAAGGAAGGCGCTGGTTAGATATACTGGTGACGCATATGAGCCTATAAATAAATATTTGCGTTTGATAGCAGAAGGTAGAGAACATGTAGACGCAATGAAAGAGGCAAAACTAAATACGGTTAATTATAATGCATTTAAAAATGCGCAAACTGGTTTACAGTCTACGCAATTAGGAAAATCTCTTGTTTTAAGGCGTGGTACAGATATAGGCGAGTTGGCTGGTTTTATGCCGGGCAGATTTACAGTTAATTATAATAAGCTGCAAGGTATGAGTATCGAGGATTTGAATGCTCTTTTCGAGGGTTCTGTAGTCAAATATGCTGGCTTTACTTCAACAAGCTCAATTTATGATAGAGGCTTTTCAGGTGATGTAGAAATGCTTTTTTATGCTCCTGAAAATACAGCAGCTTCATCAATTATGAGTATATCGATACACGGCGCACGAGAGGGTGAAACGCTTTTAAATGCGGATACGACAATTAAAATTCATAAAATTGAGGAAAGTGATGGGCATAAAAAGTCGAAAATAAGAGTGTTTGCAGAAATTCTTGCATAAAGGTTTACTTTTGTTTAGATTTGTGTTATAATAAAGAAAAAGGAATAGAGGTGGAAAGGATTATGTCGGAAAAGGAATTTGAACGTCGCATTAAAAGTGAAAGCAAAGCAGCAATTAGAATAGAGAATAAGAATCTGATTTGTAAAGATTGTCTTTTTAGGTATAACGATGATACTAAATTAGGCAACACGTCAAAGTGTGCAGTTTATAAAGCAAAACCAAACCTTATTTTATTAGGTGGTAAGTGCGAGTTTTATAAGCATGATGTAGCGTCATATACGGCTGATAGAGGCGTTTAACAAAGCCAAGGGTATAGTTTATAGGGTAAAGGCGAAAGCTGTTCCTACAAGCCGATATACAGCTCTAAAAAGGGTTTGAAAATATTTTGAAAAAAGTTTAAAAAATACTTTACTTTTTTTAAAAAGTATGGTATAATAAAAAAATGAAGGAGGGTATATATGCCTAAATTCAAGCCAGTGCAGCAAGCTCCGATTGAATGTGGACGCACAGCAAATGGAGAGTTGTATGAAATTTATGAGGAGTTTGGCTTTTATAGCATTTATATCAATAAGCGCATGAGAGCCACAAGAAAATCAATTCAGCAGTTGGAAAAATTTAAATTAAACAGAGAGCAGCTAAACAGATAAAGTTTTAGTTGCTATTTTATTTTTAGATACCATATCTATAACTGGATTTTTGCAAATTGCGACCATGCGCTATCATGGAATATATAAAATATTAGGAGTTAGAAAAAGATGTTTTTGGAAAGAATGAATCTTCAACTGTTCGGAGAAAATGGCGAAGGTTCTGATGGCGAAGGTGCTGGAAATGCTAATCAGCAGAACAATAATCAGCAAAATAGCAATCAGAATAATCAAAATTCCGATGGTGGCGCTGGAGAGAAGACATATACTCAGGCGCAGGTCAATGTTATGCTGGCAAACGAAAAGCGACAGGGTAAGCAAGCTATCTTGCGGGCTTTAGGCATTAAAGATGTAAACGAAGGAAAATCTAAGATGCAGCAGCAGCAACAGACTACTCAGCAGCAGTTGGATGAGGAAAATCAAGCGGCGCAGCTTTTGTCAAATGCAAGACAAGCGCAAACTAACGCAGAAGCACGAGCACAAGCAGCAGAAAGAAAACTGTCTGTTTTAAAAGCTGGTGTTAGACCCGAATTTGTCGATGATGTTGTTTATATTGCTACTGGTAAAGCAACAGATGCCGAGGATTTTGAAGCGGTTGTCACTGCAATGAAAGAAACACATAGTTTTTATTTTGTGCAGGATAATAATTCAAATCAAAATAATAATGGCACTGGCGGAAATACCAATTTCAAAAAACAACAGCAACAGCAGGAACAAGCAGGAGCGTTAGGAAAGCGTCTCGCAGAGCAGCGGATGAAGGCTACGGAAAACAAGGTGAAGTTTTTTGACAATTAAAGCGAAAGGAGAATTATATGTTTAATCAAAGTGGAATAGTAAAAACTGATTTAGTCAATGTTAGGCAGATTTTAGGCAATGAGCATTATATGGCAGTAAGTGCTATAATTGATAATACTGCTAAAAATAGCGACGGAATGTGTCTTGCTGGTACTCCTATAACTGGTGACCTTTTAAAGCGTGGAGGTGGAACAGATGCATTTACCAAGGCAGCAACTACTGGCGAGACTGGTTCTCAGAGTAGTAATGCGAAGTTTGTGCTTCTGCACGATGTAGTTTTTGATGGTACTAACGATGCAAATGGTACTGTTTTAATACATGGTGTTGTTCAGAAGAACAAGTGTGATAGCACTGTGCAAACCCTTTTAACTGCTCCTGTTATAACTGCGCTTGCAGCTAACGGAATTTATGTAATATAATTTTTTTAAAGAAAGGAGAAGAAAATAATGGCTAATAAGACTATTTTTGATATAGTAACTGCTACTGATATTGTTGCCTATTGGGAAGCAATGTCACAGGAACGTGCGCCTTATGTTGGTGAAAGTTTATTCCCGAATAAGAAAAAGCTGGGTTTGGATTTAGAATGGATAAACGGCAATTCCGGCATTCCTGTCGTTCTGAATTTATCCGCTTTTGATGCGAATGTTATTCCTCGTGCTCGTGAAGGTTTTACGCTCACGCAGGCTAAGATGCCCTTTTTCAAGGAGAGCCTTTATATTGATGAGGAAATTCGTCAGCAATTAAATATGGCTATGGAAAATGGTTCGTCTGCCTACGTAGATGTTCTGACGCAGCGTATATTTGATGATAATATTAAGCTGCTTGAGGCCGCAAGGGTTCAGCGCGAGCGTATGCGTATGACTATGCTGACTACTGGTGCAATTTCTATTGCTTCTAACGGTCAGGCTGTATCATTTGATTATGGTGTACCTACTGACCACAAGGCGACTGCAACTACGAGCTGGAAAACTGCTACCACTGATATTATGGCTGATATTAAGAGCTGGCAGGATAAGATTGAGGATGATACTGGTGTACGGCCTACTCGTGCAATATGCAATCAGTCTGTATGGAATGCTATGCTGGCTAATACTGGTATACGTAATTCCCTGTTTGTATATTCTAATGGCGTAGCAACCATCAGTGATAATGCATTAAAGGCATTCTTAATGGAGCAGCTCGGCCTTTCCGTTTACGTAAACAATAAGCGTTACAAGAATGAAGCTGGTACTGCTACTAAGTTTGTTGCAGATGATACTTTTGTATTATTCCCTGAAGGTACGCTGGGCAATAGCTGGTTTGGTACTACTCCCGAGGAAAGTGACCTTATGAGCGGTCAATCTAATGCTACTGTGTCTTTAACTGACACTGGTGTTGCTGTTACCACAATGAGGCATAGCGACCCTGTTAATGTAGAAACTAAGGTGAGTATGATTACTCTGCCTTCGTTTGAGGCTTCCGGCCAGATATTTATAGCTGATGTTACGCCTTAAAAAGTAAGGTAAAAAGAGAAATAAACCGAAAGGGGTAAAAACAGAATGATAATGATTACAAATGGTGCTGATGTGTTGACGGTAACTAATGGAGCATATCAGGCGCAGTATAAACCTTTCGGCTGGTATCCTGTTGCGGACAAGGGCGTTATATCAACGCCCAAGTCCAAGGCAGCAAGAGCAAGAAAAGCCGAGGAAATTGCAGCAGAAAAGGCAGAAAAAGAAGAGATAGCGCAGATTGAAAATGGAGTATCTGCGGTCAGTGAAATGTTAAATGCTACTGAGGAAGTAGAGCCTGAAAAGCCTTTGTCTGAAATGTCAGATAATGAGTTAAAGGAAAAGGCAAAGCAGTATAATATTGATTATAAGCAATTTCAAAGTCGAAAGGCGTTAAGGCGAGCTATTTCTGAGGCTATGAGGGGCTAAAAATGATAAATAGTATTGACGAATTAAAGCTGATTTTGCGTGAGGATGATATACCATTTTTTACCGATGAGCAAATAAGTAAATATATAGCAGTTTATGATACGCTGGATTTAGCTTTATATGCTATGTTAATGGTAAAAGCCGAAAATACGCAGATGCGGATAGCTGGTATGACTACTCAGGATACGTCGAGCTATTTCAGGAAGCTGGCCCGTCAATATAGGCCAAACAATAGCGGTATTTTAAAGGGGTAATTTAGTATGTTGGTTAAAAACGTACAGAGCCTAATCGAGTTCGAGAAAAACAAACTGAAATATGGCATTGCTACACATGGTACAGCGTTGACATTTTTTAGAGATATTCTAAATGAGTTTAACGAGCCAACTGGTGATGCCGCTGAAATAGTAACAATTACTGGTATATATCACGACACCTTTAACGGTTATGTAAGTAAAAATGTGCAAGATGGAGCGGAGATTACAAAAAACTATCAGCCCATGTTCCTATGTTTAAAGGACGATTCAGGGCTGTTGAATATTGGTGATTATACAGTAATTGATAATATAAAATATAGAGTGAACGACCTAAAAGATGTTAATAATTTAGGGTATGCAATAGATATTTCCTTCGAGGTGTATAGCGTTGTCGAGCCTTAAACTTGACGTCAAACAGGTCGTTCAAAACATGGCAAAATTCGAAAATAAATTTGATGCAGCATTATATCAGTTTGCGAATAATGGCGCACAAAAAATGGAGGCATACGCAAAACAAAATAGGCCATGGACAGATAGGACAGGACGAGCAAGGCAGAGCTTAAAAGGTTCTGCGTACAAAGCTAATAAGGGCTATCGATTGGAAATTGCTCATGGTGTATCATACGGAATATATTTAGAGTATAAATATAATCGTAAATATGCTATTTTATGGCCTACTGTTAATACAGTTGGCAGAAATCAAATAATGCCCGCATTTGATAAATTTATAGAAAGGACGTGCAAGATTTAGCATGATGAAAGCATACTATGATGTATCTGACCAACGCTGGAAAGATATATATAATAAGCTCAAACAACATAATATTGCCGTTTTTTCTGCTGGGCAGCATACTGGAGAATGTGTTTCTGAATATGTTGTTGTTAGAAATGCAGGAGCAGAGCAGTTATTCCAGTTTAGTAGCTATCAAGTTGTTTATGAGTTGCTTTTGTATGTGCCTGTTAGAAATTATAGCAGTTTAGATGCTTTTTCGCAAAAGGTAAAAGCTGCAATGAAAGAGTTATATCCAATGATGATTCCTTTGTATTCTGAAATTGCCGATTTTGTCGATGATGATATAAAGGCGCACATGAGGGTTTTACAATATAGAAATAATCGAAAAATTGATAATATATAGAGAAAGGAGAAAAATAATCAATGTCTTATAAAAAGGGTAATGAAATACCTACAATTGATATTGTATTGTTTACGATTGAGGACGAAAACGGCAATCAAATAGGGCTGAATACTGCCTCAAAGATAGAAGTTAATCCTGTTACCGAAACCAATGACGGTGTTAAGCTGATTATTAAAAAGCGTCTTATAGCTCAGAAGCCGAGTTCGACTGTTGTTACTGGTAATACTATTGTATTGACTGACAATGTATTTAATCCGCAAGTCGTACAGATGTTGCAGGGTGGTACGCTGGAATACTCAAAGAGCTATACCAATACCGCTGCTGGTGCTGTTGAGGCTGGCAAGAAGTATTTTGTGATTGCATCTGGCGAATATGTGACTTTCGACCTTGTCAAGCCGCTTGCCACTGGCGATAAAATAGTATATAATGATGTATCTGGTATATTAGAGGCCACAATCAGCGGCAAAAAGGCTAAGTTAGTCAGGCAGATAGTAGCTGCTAAGCCCGCAGAAGGTGCAGAATTAACTATGAACGAGGCTGCTGATACGAGCAGGATAAAGAGTTATACGCCTCCGCTTGCTGGTGATGTTGCCGACCAAGATGTATTTACTGCCAGAGCTTATAGTGCAATTTATAATGCTGCTGGTATAATCACTGGTTACGAGTGCATTAAATATCCCAATTGTCAAGGTGTGCCTATTTCTATGAGTTCTGAGGATGATGTATTCCGTGTTGGTGAGTACACTATTAACTCGGCTCCTGATACTGGCGAAGCGCCTTATGAAATTAGCTATATGCCAGAGCTTCCTGAAGTTCAAGCTGGCGATTAAATAATAAATTAAATAAATAATCGAAAGGATTAGTTAAGAAATGGAACAGAATCTACAAATAACGAGTTTAGCGCAGTTGCAGAGTTATGCGGGTGGTCAAATTGTCGAATTGCCGCCTTTTGCTGATGGTCAACCATTTGTAGCACGTTTGCGCAGGCCGTCGATGATGACGCTGGCTAAGACAGGGCAGATTCCTAACGAATTATTAGAGGTGGCGAATGAGCTATTTTTTGAGGGAAAAAAGGAAAGTAAACTTGATGTAGAAGCGTTAAAAAACATGGCTACATTGATGGAGACTTTTGCCGCTGCTTGTTTTATTGCTCCAACGTGGGACGAAATTCAGCTTAGTGGTATTCAGCTAACTGATGAGCAATATACATTTATATATAATTATGCTCAAAATGGGGTTCGCAGTCTGAAAAACTTTCGTTAAAACACGTCAAATAATTAGAATAATAAACCTATCAAAACATTATGCGTGTAGACCGTCAGAATTATTAAATATTCCAGACGAGTACACTGCATATTGTTTTGATGAGGTTTGTGCGGAAATAGTTTTGACTATGACAGACGAAAAAGAGCCTAAAGAGCCGAAATTTGATGTTCCGCATAAACATTATAAATCATTTACAGAGTTCTATAAACAGTTTGAATAAGCCGTGAAAGGAGGTTGATACATAATTGGCGGTTAATTTAGGCAGTGCTGTTGCCTATTTAGATTTAGATACAAAAGGATTTGATGCTGGCGTTGGAAAATTTCAAAGCGCCATGCAGACAATGCAATCGGATTCTGCAAAATTTAGTGATAAAATGCAGGCCGCTGGTGGTGTCATAACCTCCATTGGTTCGACAGCTACAAAAAATCTAACAGTGCCTATTGTTGGCGGATTAACTGCTGCTGTTAAATCTGCGTCAGATTTTGAGAGCGCTTTTACAGGAGTTCGCAAAACGGTAGATGCAACAGAAGAAGAATATGCAGAGTTAGCGCAAGGTATCACTGAAATGTCAGAAAGAATGCCGCAGAGTGCTTCGCAAATTGCAGCAGTTATGGAGATAGCTGGTCAGCTTGGTGTCCGTGGTACAGATAATTTATTGACATTTACCGAAACGATGATAAAGTTGGGCGATAGTACGAATTTAAGTAGCGAAGAAGCTGCAACGGCTATTGCTCGAATTATGAATATTATGGGAGACGAAGCTCCTGATGCGGTTGAACGCTATGGCTCGACCATAGTTGCGTTAGGTAATAACTATGCTACGACTGAATCAGATGTTGTTGCTATGACTAATCGATTAGCTGCTGGCGGTAAGATTGCAGGATTAACTACTCCTGAAATAATGGCGCTGGCTACAGCTATGAGTTCTGTCGGAATAGAGGCGGAAGCTGGCGGCACAGCAATGGTTCAGACGCTTAACGAGATGGAAAAAGCTGTTGCTACTGGTGGTGATAAGTTAGATTTGTTCGCAAAAACGGCAAATATGACTTCCGAAGAATTTGCGACTGCATGGAAAACGAAGCCAATTGAAGCTATTACAGCGTTTATAACTGGTTTAGGCAAGGTTGAAGAAAATGGCGGAAATACCGTGCTGCTGTTGGAGGAATTGGGATTAACCGGCATACGGCAGTCTAATATGCTAAAATCCCTTGCGTCAGCTGGCGATTTGTTAGGTAATACGCTTGAAACTGCTAATTCGGCATGGCAAGATAATACAGCATTAACCGAAGAAGCGTCCAAGAGATATGAAACTTTTGCAAGTCAGTTACAGATGTTCTGGAATACTTTGACAAATATTGCGCGTGAATTAGGTGAAATTATATTGCCTTATTTACAAGAATTTTTAGATTGGATAAAAGAGGCTATACAAAAATTTCACGATTTGGATGAGCCTACGAAAGAAATGATTGTTAAGGCTGGGTTAATTGTTGCTGCTATTGGCCCGCTGTTGGTTGTTTTTGGTAATGTTGTAAAATTGATTGGTAGCGTAAAAGCTGCTATTGATATATTGATTCCGGTGATAGGCGGTTTAACTTCTCCTATTGCTTTGGTAATTGGGGCTATTGGGGCGCTTGCAGCAGCTTATGCAACTAATTTTGGTGGATTCCGTGACAAAATAAATGAATTTGTTGAATGGCTTTCGGAATTATTTGGAAGTTGGTTTGAGGAACACGAAACACTTTTAAGTAGTTGGTTCGAAACGATAAAAGAAGCATTTTCTGCATTCTGGGAAGGTATTGAAGCTTTATTTAGTGGTGCGATTGATTTGATTTTAGGATTGCTAAAAGGCTTGATACAGATTGCAACAGGTGATGTAGAGGGCGGATTGCAAACAATATTAGCTGGTGTCGAATCGTTCTGGCAGAATTTATATAAAGCATTGGGTAAAATTTTAGAAGGTATTATAAAAATATTAGTGCAGTTAATAGCTACTGTATATGTTAAAGCCAAGGAAATAATTGCGAGTTTTTTGAAAGGCTGTAAAGAGTTTTGGGCGAATGTTCAAGCATGGTTTGAGTTGGCAAAAGAGGACCCTGTTAAAGCGTTTACACAGTTAATTGATGCTCTGCGAAACGTAGGTCGCAAAATTATTGAAGGTTTGCTGAGTGGTTTTAAATCGGCTTTCACGGCTGTTAGAGATTGGGTACTTAGTGCAGTGGATTGGGTTCGAAATACGTGGAATAGAGCGGTGGGTGCTGTTAGTGCGAAAAATTTTGGTAAAACTAAAGGCCATTTTGCAACAGGTTTGGACTATGTTCCTCGTACTATGCAAGTAACCGTTCACGAAGGCGAGCGAATATTAACCAAACAGCAAAACAGGGATAAATCTAATGGTACAAATATAACGGTTTATGTAAATGCAGAGGTTGCTAACGATTATGATGTTGATAGGTTGGGCAATAAATTAGGCAAAGCTGTTCGCAATCAAATTCGTTCAACTGGTGGAGGATTGGCATGGAGTTAAAAATCGGAGAATTTGTTTTTAATAGTCAATCATCTTTAAACTATGGTATATATGTAGATGATGTGATTCCGTTTATTCCGCCTAAAAGATTAAGGCGACAGACAATAGCAGGAAAAAGTGGTACATTTGACTATGGTTCGAAAGATTATGATGATATAGGCATAACGTTAAGATGTTATAGCAAAAAAGAGTATGAGCGGGCAGAATGGAGAGAAGTTACCTATTGGTTAAGCAAAAAAGCTCGATTATATATATGGGACGACCCTGATAAATATTATATTGGTGAGTTGCAAGACGCAGATGATTTGGACTGGAAGAGCCTGTCCCATATGGAGCCGTTTCAATTAAATTTTATATGCGAGCCATTTGCATATAAAGATATTCCAGCTAAGTCCATCCAAAGTGGTAATAACTCAATCGAATATCAAGGCACATTTCCCGCTCCTGTTGTAATACGAATACAAAATATCAGCAATACAAATGTATCAAATATAACAATAACGACGGTCGAAAAAGAAGGGAGTTTGTAATAAATGTATTTTACAAATTACACAGAAAATAAAATACTGAATACATTATTAGGTGTGGCTTTTGCTGGTGTTTCGGGTTGCTTTCTCGAATTGCTAACGAGTCAGCCGAGTGATGATGGTTCTGGCGTAGTTCCTGTTACATATACTGGATACGAGCGTGTTCAAATAAAATTTAGCAATCCCGCCGCTATGAGTGGAAATATAGGATTCCAAAATTCGGAAGAAGTTGTTTTTGCTCAGGCAGATGCCGATGCTGGTACAGCTAACTGGGTTGCGGTATATGACAGTAAAACAGGCGGTAATATGCTGTTTTATGCACCGCTGCAAACGCCAAAGGTAATTAAAACTGGTACTGCTCCAGTTGTGCGTGTTGGTGAGGCTAAATTCTGGATAACGGGCAACTTTAGTTCCGCTTTTAAAACATCTATTCTGAATGTTTTTAAGGGTACAACTTTAGCAGGATTTACACCGTATGTTACCCTTTTTAATGGTTCGCCCGAAGATGGCGGTTCGGAATTAACTGGTGGCAATTTTGCAAGACAGCAAGTAACATTTAGCACTCCTGCACAAACTTCAACAGGTCAAGCACAAATTAGCAATACTGCTGCTGTTAAATATCCTGTAGCAACTGTTAATTTAGGAGCATACACACATGATGCTATATATGATGCAGCAACAGCAGGAAATTTAATCGCTTTTGTTTCTGGCGGTGCTGATACTTATTCTGCGGGAGATATGACGCAATACACTATTGGTAGTATCTCATTATCAGTCAATTAAAATTATTAGGAGGTTAGACGATGCCGCATAGCAAATACGACCTAACAAAATACGATATAGGCGGTGCGGCTCAGGGGCAACAAAAAGAGCGCACACTGACGTTTGCTTGTGAATTAGCAGCTTCTATTGGTATAGCTGCTGAAAATTTGCGCTTGTCTATTTTTAGTACGGGCTTGGCAGCAGAGGTAGAGATGGTTCCCTGCTGGTTTAGGGTTCAAAAAATCTCAAATGTTTTATTAGCCTCTGCTGATGCTGGAATAAATAAATTCCGTAAACTGGCTAAAGAGCTGGATTTGTCAGCAATATTTGAATTGCAGAAAATACAGAGTGCCAAAGTGAACGCTGGTATTGAATTAAAGCAAGAGCTAACACTAAACGCTATTCGTAGTACTAAAATAAAAAATAAAATAGATTTTGACGCAGAAGTTGCATTTGCGTTTAACAAACTGCGTTATCCTATTGCAACTGGTGCGTTGATGGCTGTGTTAGATGTGGTATCTACTACGTCAAAGCAAATTTCAATAGGCGTCACAATTCCTCCGGGTGGTACGTTGGTTATAGATTGCGAAAATTATACTGCATATTTAGATGGTGTAAATGTCTATAAATTTTATGCTGGTGATTGGTTACAGCTATCTCGTGATACTCTGTCTGTTGCAATTGATAGCGGTACTGGAGGTACATTATCTGGTACATTGTCCTATGTTGAGAGGTACTTGTAATAATGCGTAAATTAGAGGTATATAATATAGACCGAGAGCCAGTTGCAGTATTGCAAAATGCGTTCGATGTGCAGGAGGAACAAAATGTTAATGCATTATGGTATTTAGATTTTAAACTTCCTGCCTCAGATAGCAAAAATGAATTTTGTTTGCCTTATAGATACGTTAGAATAGATAATGGAGAATTATATAGGCTTTTCCCATCTGGCTATGGTATAGATGCTGATGATATGCCGTATAATTCGTATCATTGTGAGCATGTTTTAGCAAATTTACTGGATAAAACAATGCCGGGTATAGTGCAAATAGGCGGCTATTATCAAGATACAAGGGCGGTTTTAGAATATCTTTTGTCTAAACAAGATACTCAAGATTGGATTTTGGATAAATGCGACTTTAACCGTAAATTTGAATATGGGTTTGAAAAAGAAAATCTATTGGCCGCTATTTTTAGTATCCCTCGATGTTTTAATGCTGAATATATCTGGCGTACTGATACATCGAAATATCCGTGGAAATTAAGTCTGCTAAATTTTGATACGAATGCAGAACCTAAATTACATGTTAGGTATGGCTATAATAGATTGAGTTATGACCAAGAGCCAGATTATGAAAATCATGTTACAAAATTATATGCGTATGGTTCTGGTGAAGGCGTAAATCAGCTAAATATAAAGGGCATGACAGATGGCAAAGGTTATATTTTAGCTGATGCTGCTCATATTGCTAAATATGGTATTCGCGAAAGAATTTGGGTTGATAGGCGCTATGATAATGTCGAGGCATTATACGGAGCAGCTCAGCGAATGTTGCAGGAGTTACAAGACCCTGTCGTTACATATAGCTGTGGTTTTATTGGCAATGTAGATGTTGGAGACATGGTTGATATAATAGGCCATGAAACGACCTATGTTACGAAGAAAAAAATATCATATGGCGATATCGATGATATTAGCTATGAGTTAGCTAATAAGCGAGTTAATATAGCGCAGACAATAGCAGACCTTTCTGATAGGCAGCGAATAGAAACGACATATTCTCAGGGCGCAACAAATATTTACGCGATTGCCTATGTGGATAATGCAGATTCAAAAAATGCGCTTGATTGTCAGTTTTATATTCCTGCTGGTATGCGATTTGTAAATAAGGTAGTTGCAAAAATTACAATGAGCAGCTTTCGTGCCTATTCGGCATCGGTTAGCACAACAGACCAACAAAATTATACGAGTGCGGGCGGTGGTGCTTCATCAAGTACATCAAGTAGTGGTGGAGGCACAAATACATCAACTGCAAGCGGTGGCGGAACGAGTCGTTCAACTGCATCAGGAGGCAATTCAAGTGAAACGACAACTGCTAACCGAAGCACAATAGTTTCTGGAGCTGCTACGACAAATCGTTCAGGTTATGCTGGCGGGGGCGAAAGTGGCTCAACAGGCTATGCATTGACAAGTTATGATAAATATAAACATTATCATTATTATTCTAAGCCCGTAAGTCACACGCACACGATTCAGCATGGGCATGAGATTGATGTTTCGAATCATACGCATAATGTTTCAATCCCATCGCATAGGCATAGCTTTGAGATTCCTTCGCATAATCATGATTTTTCTGTGCCAAGCCATACTCACAGTTTTAGTATTCCTAACCATACTCATGCTGTAACGATTCCCGGCCATAAACATGATGTAGAGCCCGGAATATTTAGGTTTGGTTATCCTGATGCAATGTATTTTAGCGTCAATGGTGCGTCGAGAGGTAGTTTTGCAGGTTCAAGTACCGAGTTAGATATAACGGATTGGCTGCTGAATGAGGATGGAAATATAAATAGAGGTAGTTGGCATACATTTTCGGTTAGACCAAATGCCCTTGCTCATATATCAGTCGTAATTACAATATTAGGTTTTATACAATCGATGGAAGGAGGTACGTATTAAATGGCATGGCAAACAATGTTTAATACAAAAGCATTTTCGCCCACAACAACATTAACGCAAGAAATTGGTTCGAGTGATACTCGAATTTATGTTGCGGATGTTAGTGTTTTTCCGGCTGTGCCAACGCTGGCGACAATAGGCATTGCTTCGGATTTGTCCGAGGTTGTGAAGATTACAGCGATAGGAAATAATTTTATAGATGTTGAGCGTGGCTATGTGGGTGCTGCTAAAAGTTTTACGGCTAATGTGCCTATATCGCGCAATTTTAGTTCGAAAGACCAAGACATTATTCAGGCGAATTTACAGTTTTTAAAAGATAATGCGCTGTTTGAGGTTAAAGCTGAGAATATTCCTGCAAATAGTATTTCAAACGATAAATTAGCGCAAACAGCTACGAATACTATAAAAGGCAGAAAAAGCGCAAGCCAAGGTAATGTTGAGGATTTGTCTGCAAGTGATGTCAGGACTATGCTCAATATCCAAGAAGGTGCAGATGTTACAAATACAGTCTTAGAGGCTGCTGGCAATACCACCATAGCAGATAATGATAAATTAGTATTGGTCGATGTTTCTGTTTCGTCAGGCAGCAAGGTTCGTTCGGTTTTGTGGAGTGCTATAAAAACCGCCTTAGATAATTTGTTTGTGCCTAAAACGAGAAAAATAAACAAAAAGGAGCTTTCGGAGGATATATCATTAACTGCTTCTGATGTTAATGCAGACGCAAAAGGAACGGCAACAACTGCTGTTAGCAATCATAATAGTGATTCCGATGCGCATAGTTCGATTTTTGCAGCTTATGTAAAAAATACTTTAAAAATAAATAACAAAGCGTTGTCAAGTGATATATCGTTGAGCGCAAATGATGTTGGAGCAGATGCACAAGGTTCTGCAAACAGCGCAGTAAGTTCGCATAATTCAGCTTCAGGCGCACATGAAACATTATTTGATAAAAAGCAGGATGTTCCATTGAGTTCATCGTCTTTTCCGACCTCTGGCACTGCTTTAACAGCTAATACAATATATACTGTTTCTGGAGTTGGAACGTATGCTTTTGCTGCACCAACTACGGGTAATAAATGGGCGCATGGAAGGTTCACAACTGGCTCGACAGTCAATGTATCTTTTAGCGGTACTTTTCAGGGTGCAGCGCCATCAATAGAAGCAAACAAAGTATATGAGTTTGATGTGTTTGATTCAGTATGGGCAGTTCAAGAGGTAGTAAGCGGTTAAAATACCTTAAAAAATTAGGTACAAAAGTCTTTACTTTTTCTGTATCCTGTGTTATAATATAAATAACAAAAGGAAAGGAAAGGTAAAGAGAAGATGAAAAGTATATTGTAAAAGTTAGTGGGAAAGCAACAGAAAATAATCCAAATTTTGCTGGCCTGCAATATGTAACGTATAATGGTAAAAATCAAAAGCTGATAGGAGTTGAAGGTAGTTATGCGGAAGCAACGCACACAGTTAAGAAGTTGGATATATATATGGTAAAAGAGTATGGTTATTCAAGATGGTGTGATGCAGAACGTTCATGGAATTATAGAAATCCTGAAAATAGTCCGTTTTGGAGCTGCACTGCTGAGATTATAGAAATTGATGTTGGTTAGTTTGATAATGCAAAGGTTGATAAAAATGTATTATAGAGGGCACAAAGCCCTCTTTTGATGGAAATGGAGGCGCAAAGTGCTAAATACAGATTACGCTATATTGGTGAATGGTTATCCGCAATATGCACGAATGCCTATAACGCTGGAAAATGATATTGTTACAAATGGAGTAACGCACAAAGCTGGTTCAATATTTTCTACAAATAACTCAGAGGTATTAGTGCAATTAGGTTATAAACAGATTGTAAAAACCGAAATGCCTCAAAAAGAGGGATTTTATTATACTGAAACATGGAGTGAGGCGGATAATAAAATAGTACAAGGTTGGCAGGAACACGAAGAACCAGAAGATACAGTCGCTGATATGGTAGAGGGTTACAATATATTAGGTTATAGCGAGGATATAGAGAATGGGTAGATTTACCGAATGGGCGCAGAAGAAAGTTGCTCAAGACAAGCAAATTAAACTTGCGGGCGGCGAGTTAATACAAGCTCAGAATAGAGAACCTGCGGTGGTTGCGGGTATGTTTGAGTATCCTGAATGGGAAGAAGGAAAAATATATAATCAATACGATTTGTTTACATATAATGGAGTTCCTGGTTTTGTAAGGCAAGCTCACACTTCGCAATCTACATGGCTTCCATTTTCTACTGGCACAGAAGCGTTGTACGGTGCAAGACCATCTCCTGATGTATATGGTGTGTATCTTTATGTATATAATATGCGCAGTGAAATTGGAATGGTCATAAGAAGCGTAAAAGATGGTCAAAAGTATAAAGCAAAACAAAATGCCGACCCTCTTCTTTACGACCCTGCTGATGTTCCTGCGCTGTTTGATAAGATTTAATGAAAGGAGAAATATTTATGAAGAAGAAAATTTTTGCTATTGCCATAGCGTTAATGATGCTGGTTATATATTCCGCTGCTTTTGCGTGGACTATAACTATTGAGGAAAATGATAAAATTACTGTATCTATTAAGCCGATGGATATTTACACTGGCGAAATATTAGATGCAAAAACCTATGTTGAGGATACTCAATTCTGTTTGCAGGTTAAAGTTGATGTACCTAAGAGCATTGATGTTCGTCATTGTGAGTTGAGGTTAGCAACTAAGGGACTGGCACTGGCAGAAAATACAATTGTTCCGCTTGAATCTGGTGAATATAAGGTTTGCGGTATAGTTTTAAAAATGCCCGCGGTATTTCAGGTACAAATCAAGGATAATACAGTAGCGAATGCACAAACTGCTGATGAATTAGTGGCCGCTGCTAAGCGTGTAGACCAGACGCAGACAATAACGTATAACTTTGGTCAGGTTGCACAGGTTGCGCCTAATGCTAATGTTGGTATGGTGTTGCCTAAGACTGGTGATATGAGCATGATTGTTCCTGCCTTTTGCATGGTTAGTGCTGCTGTTACTCTTTATAATCGCAAAAGGAAGTAAGAAGAGATGAATCTGCTTGCCGAGTTTATTAAATATTTATATGAGCATGTTGGCGATGCTTATGTTTGGGGTGCGCAAGGCCAAAAACTCAGCGGCATGACTGAGCAGAATTTGATTAAATGGGTTCGAGGCCATGAAACCTCTACTGTCAATGCAGACCGTGCTTTGCGATTTATTGCTAACGCGACAAAAAATCCTCTGTATGCTTTTGATTGCTCTGGGCTGATAATGTACTTTTTCCAAAATTTAAAGGGTATGTCAAAAGACGAATCCTCTAAAGGTTTGTATGCAAAAAGTAAAAAGATTAGCAAGAGCCAACTACAACAAGGTGATTTTGTTTTTAGGCATAACGGCCTTAAAATATATCATGTTGGAGTATATGTTGGCGATGGGTTGGTAATTGAAAGCATGGGGCGCGATGCTGGCGTGGTTTGCAGAAATATAGATGCAAGCGGCAAGAGCTACTGGAATAGATTCGGTCGTCATCCGTTTTTAGCGAAATATATTGAGGGCGAAAAAGAGGATATTGAACCTACTCCATATATTGCGAAATGTCTCGGCGAAACAGTTAATGTTAGGACTGGCCGAGGAACACAATACGAAAAGATAGGAACAGTTAGAAAAAATGATATATTATTAGCATTGCCTAAAAAAGAGGAATGGCACGAAATAGCCTGTTGCATTGATGGTAAATTAGTAACTGGCTATATGTCTGCTAAATATGTCGGGAAATAAAAATAAAAATGGCAAGGGCAAATGTAGGAAACATAGGCAATCATCGAGTAAACGGTATGTTAATTTCTCTATCGCCCTTGCCTGTCTTGTTACATTGTATGCTATGGTTATTGCGCCCCTTGTTGGCGATTATTCTGTTTTTGTCTATCTGATAACGGCGAGTTATGGTAATTTGGCTACGGCCTTGGGGTTTTACTTTAACAAAGCAAAGCGCGAAAATACGAGGGGCGGAATAACTTATGATAAGGCAATGCAAAATAACGATAGCGAAAATGCTGTCGGTTAAAATTGGAAAGGAGAATAAAATAAATGGAGAAGCGAACAGTGTGGGAAAAATTAAAATCTCGTAAGTTATGGTTTGCAATAATTGGTGCTGTTTCTGGTATAGCAATAGCCTATGGTGCTGATGAGAACATTGTGCAAGCTATTAGCGGTGCTGCTGTTACTCTGGTATCTGTTGTATCGTATATATGGGTTGAGGGTAAAATAGATGCAGCGGCAGTAGACCAGACGGCAGACTTTGCGAAGCAGATTTTGAGCATAATTGATTTGATTGAGGACTATCAACGCAAGAGAGATGAGCTGCAAAAAGAGCAGGCCGAGATAGCAGGAGAGGAAACGCCTGTATAGTGAATACATGGTATAGTGTGGCTATACTTGCAATTATCCAATCCATTCTTGCGGGGTTGATAACATATGTGTTAAAAGCACACATTATAAAAAAGGATGAGAAAGAGCAGAGCAGAGAGGCAGCACGGCTTAAACGAGATAAATTATTATTGCAAGCCACTATTGCAAATTCGGAGTTAGCGTATGCTGTTGTAGCTGCAATTAAGCGTGGCACTCCAAATGGCGAAATTGAAATAGCTGAAAAAGCGTATCATGCAGCAATGGGAGAATATAAAGAGTTTATTGAGATTCAGGGCATAGAAAATTTGCATAGGTGATAAGTTATGAATGATGCATTTGTTGAGATGGCGAAGGATATGTTGATTGAAGCAAAAAGGCAAAATAAAAGGCTTTTTTGTGCGCTGATAATTTTAATCTGTATTATGTTTGCTATGATAGTAGCGTTCTTCATTTGGTTTAATTCGGTCGATACGTCAATAACCACTACAACTATTGAACAAGCTGCTGATACTGGCAATAATGTTTATCAATCTGGCGCAGAGGCGACGTATAATGAAGGTGGTGAGGTAAACGGCTAAGCAGAAAATCACAATCAGAAAGAAAACATTTACACGCAGAAAGCCGAAGCGTTGTCCTAATTGTGGGAAGTTTATGAAATGACCGACCATATAAAAATAAAGCACAAAATACAAGCCATTGCAGATGTTCGAGATTTTGAGTCGCTATTACGAGTTAGTATGCTATCTGATGAGGATAAAGAGCTGCTAAGATTATATTATATCAATGGCAAGAATTTCGCCTTTGTTGCAGATACGCTGGGCTATTCAGAGGCATATGTTAAAAAGCGGCATAAAGCTGCTATTGCAAAACTAAATAAATTATTTTAGAGCCATTCTTCGGAATGGTTCTTTTTTTATATCTTTTTAGGGTACTTTCTCCATAGCAGAAAAGATTATAATATAAATATAAAAAAGATAGATGGAGGAAAATATTATGGCTGGTTTTGGTAATAATTTACCTATGATGCAAATGCAGATGCAGCAATTAGAGCAGCAGCGAATGATGCTCCAACAGCAGATGCAGGCTATGAATGGTATGCAGCAAATGCCCGTACAACAGGGTATAAAAGGTAGACCTGTTTCAAGCCTTGATGAGGTTAAAGGAGCAATGATAGATTTTGACGGTTCAGTATCCTTTTTTCCGTCGATAGCAAATGGTAAAATTTACACAAAACAAATCGGTCTTGATGGCAATCCTGTCTATACTACATATACAAAACAAAACGAAATCGATATAACAGAAAATGTTATAAATGTATCTCAAAATGATTTCAGGACGGCTATGGAAAATATAAATCAGAGATTTGATTATATCTATGAATTATTAGGAGGTGCTAAAAATGTTTCCATTAGGGCAAATGATGCAAATGTTCAGCGGCAAAAATCCGCAACAAACAATGCTAAATCTGATGATGCAGCAATATCAAAATAATCCTATGTTTCAAAGGGCGCAACAAATGGCAGCAGGAAAAAGTCCTCAGGAGATGCAGCAGATAGCACAAAATATATGCGCTCAGAAAGGTATTGATATTGATAGTGCTTTTTCTCAGTTTAAAAATCAATTTGGACTATAAAAAATAATTTGCCATAAAGCGCGCAATGGCAATTTTATATATATAGGAGGATAATAAAATGGCTGAAACTGGTATGTCTCCTGCTGATGTGATGGCTCTGACTAATCGTGAGGGCGGTGACGGTTTTATGAGTTCCTGGGTTTGGGTATTTTTCTTGTTTTTTCTGCTTGCTTGGGGCGGCGGTGGATTTGGCATGGCTGGTGGTAATGGGCTAACTCAGGCTGAATTACAAGCTGGTCTCTATCACCAGACTACTGACAACAATCTCCGCGCCATAATGGAAGGGCAGTGCGGTCTGACCAAGGAGATTTTGCAGAACAGGTATGATAATCAGGTATCTATGTGCCAAAATTTTGCAAATGTAAATGCAAAGATATCTGATTTAGGATACCAAATGCAGCAATGCTGCTGTGACCTTAAAACGCAGATGTTACAGGATAAGTATGATAGCACTCTTAACGAGTTAAATCTGGCTCGTATAGTAGCTGCTAATGGTTCACAGTCTCAATATCTGTTAGGGCAGATTGGTACATACTACACTAATCCGTCTGTAAATCCTTATACCTGTTACAATAATTGCGGGTGTAACTAAAAACTAATATTGTGTGTATGGCTACACATTTATGGGCGGTGTAGCAACCGCCCTATTTTATTTTAAGGAGGTAAATATTTATGGCTTGCGATTGTAGTTGTAATAAAAAATCTACTATAAATGCGAATTTTGCTGCTTCTCAAGCAGTTGCAGTAGACAGCGTTTTCAACTTTCCTAATGTTACTCGAACTGGCTCTTCTATCGTTTCTAACGGCTCTGGTTCGTTCACTTTAGATAATGCTGGTTTATATCTAATAATAGCGAGTGTGAGCGGAGCTGGTGCTGCTGCTGGCAATCTTTCTATTCAGATAAATAGCAATGGCGTTTTAATTCCCGGTACTGTTCAAGTCGCAAATAGCACTGCTGTTACTGATATCGTAAATCTCACCACATCTACCATTGTCGATATTCCTCATTCTTGCGCTTGTATAAATAATGATGCTGTTATAACTATCGTAAACAGCGGAATAGCTGGCACTTTTGTTAATGGCGCCATTCAGATAATCAAATTAGCATAAAGGAGGCTAAAAAAATGAAATGGTTCAAAAAGGCGCTTATGAATGTTTGCGATGAAATAGATGGTTCAGAAAACTACATAAAGACAGCTTTAGCCATGCAATCGACAGATGAGGATATAGCTGATATGTATTGTAAAATGGCAGAGCAAGAGATGAACCATGCCATGAATAATAAAGATATTGCAGAAAAGCTCATGGAAAAGGCAAAGCGGGAAGAATCACCAAACTATGAGACAATGCAAACAATTTATGATTTTGAGGCTGATAAAAATCTGGATTGGATAAAACAAGTAAAATTGCTGATAGCAATGTATAAAGAATAATGTTTTTTAAGGCGGCTAAATAAAAAGTCGCCTTATTTTTTTAGTTTATTAGAAAAAGCCTTTACTTTTCTATAATTTGATGGTATAATAAATACAAGAAAAGGGAAAGGAAAGGTAAAGAAAAATGATTAAGGTTATAAACAAGAACGGTTGTGAAATTGATTTTGAGGCAGCGACACAGCACATGGATTCAAAAATAGGTGATAAGGTAAGCGTAGAAAATCCTTTTGCCAACTTCCAGCAGTATTTTAAAGCGTACGAGGAAGAATACGAAAAGACTACTGGCGAAGAATGGTTTTTATCCAGCAGCAATCCTGTTTGGTAATAATACAATAGCCTAAAAACATTTTGAGAGTTCCTGATAAAATAAGGTTGGGCTGGGCTGGGCTTCCAGCCCTGACCTTTTGCAATGTGTTCTAACGCTTATATTTGTTGAGAGACAGCTTTTTGTGGTATGAGTAGAGGTATTATATACCTAAAGGTAAAAACGTCTCTAAACAGCTAAAAAACAGGATAAATATTTTACCATAAAAAGCTAAAGCAAATGTAATAAAATTCCTTAAAAAATTATTTTGTAAACGCTTTACTTTTTGCAAAAAGCAGTGTATAATATACCCAAGGGGGTAAGGGGGTAGGCCAATATATATTATAATAT
>ERZ1034928.281-NODE-281-length-29049-cov-7.258847_pt1 | contig 29049 bp, 35 predicted proteins | sample MGYA00520627_ERZ1034928 | MGnify/ENA primary metagenome ERZ1034928 (study PRJEB33766, sample SAMN09781755) | gut metagenome | biome: gut microbiome | host: Homo sapiens | place: Madagascar | study: EMG produced TPA metagenomics assembly of the PRJNA485056 data set... | reverse complement strand
TGATAAGTGATAATTGCCAAGCAATTAAATCCTATGATTATTGGCAGATGCGGGTTGGTACAATTGAAGTGCCAGAGAATGTATCAGCGGATGAGGACTTGTATATTTACAGAAAAATTCGCACACAGATACTCAATGAGTGTAGGTGGGATTTAGATTTCGTTGTAAATTCGCTTGTTGCATACTTATACACTGTTCGTCCGAACAGTCATAAAAAAATGCTGTGGGCATGTTTTGGCGATGTGATTGTAAGAAATTTGAAAAATAATACAAAAGACCTTGGGCAGATTTGTCCGATTTGTGGACGGCGATTTAGAGCAAAAGGCAATAACAAGGACAGGCAAATTGTGTGTTGCTCTGAGTGTAAAAACAAGTGGGATTCGGTAAGACGGCGCGACAGGACAGATGAATAAAAATTCTGTTTTTGTCGCGGCTGAAATTGGATTGCAAATCAATTATTATATAAATATTCAAACATCAGTCGTTCAAAACAACGGTATTCACTATGGGAAGAAGCCCATTTTGGACGATAAAAATTATGCCTATTGAGGCATTTAAGAAAGGGGTTCAATACAAATGAAAATTAACTGGAAGGTCAGACTGAAGAATAAGTATTTTTGGCTGACGATTATTCCTGCCCTGTTCCTTTTGGTCGGTCAGGTGCTTAGAGCGCTTGGCATTGATTATGATACGGACGCGGCGAGTGCGGCTGTGGTTGATGTTATCAACGCTATCTTTGCTCTTCTGTCCGCATTTGGTGTTGTGGTCGATATGACCACGCAGGGCGTCAGCGACAGCGACCGGGCGTTGACTTACGACGAGCCTAACTAACGAGGTATTGAATGAAACGGAAAAACGGAGAATCGTTAATCCAGTATGCGGGGAGAGCTACTGATGCTCTCTCCGAAGGATTGATTGATTATAATGAATGGGCAGAGGCAGTCGTTGGAGACGGCGACATGTATGCCCGCGAGAATTTAAGAAGATGCAGTGTGTTCTTTAATCAATTTGTTCAAAATGTCAGAAATGATGTAATTGAAGGAACTGATGAAGATGTTGACGAGCTGAGAGATGCCACCGACGCGCTTATTAAAGAGCGCAAGAAAATCGAGACGGCAAATCTTGAGCATCAAGAATATTTCAGAAAGGTCGCAAGGCAAGAGCTTCTGACGGAACAGATTGAAGAAGCAATTGGCAAGTTGCCGAAGATTCAGCCCGTTTATATGGATTATACATATCCGGCTGAAACAACGGGGCTGTTAATTATTTCGGACGAGCATTTTGATTCGACCTTTGAAATTAAGGGTCTTTACGGTGAGACCGTCAATAAGTATGATAAAGATGTATTTAAGACGCGCATGTGGCATCTGCTTGCTATGATGGAAAATGACCGCTTTGATTACGACCAGTTGTTCGTGGTCAGTGCTGGCGATGCCGTTGAGAACATTCTGCGCATGAGTTCGCTTCAGAAGTTGCGTCACGGTGTAATTGATTCTACGATTGAATTTGCTGAATTCATGAGCCAGTGGCTCGTAGAAGCAAATAAGCGGCTTGGCGTTCCGATTCGGTTTGCTATTATTTCAGGCAATCACGATGTGTCAAGGGTGTTGACGCAAACGCCAGAATTTCCCGAAGAATCGCTTGCTAAGGTAATTCATGCTTTTATGGACCTGCGGCTTGCAGATGTTTATGGCGTAAATGTTGAGCCTTATGGCGATGTATTCTTTACTAATCTTTATGGGTCGAACTTGTTGTTCGCTCATGGCGAGACAGGAGACCTTGTAAGTCTTATGGATTATTATGAAAATCTGTATGACATTGAGATTGACTGCCTGTATGCAGGACACTTGCATAGAAGCGAAACAAAGGCGGCTGGTGTTGGAGCAGTTGGAGACCGCGAAGTTATTCGTGTGCCGTCAATTTGTGGAACGGACACATATGCTAAGAAGATTCTAAAGAATTCTCGTGCAGGCGCTTACTTCGCATTGTACAGCGAGCTTGGACGAGAATTGAATAAGATATATTATTTGAATTAAGTTTGAAGAGCGGGTTTTCTCGCTCTTCTTTCTTTTGCAATTGAATAAATGGAGGTGGGGCGGTGCCGACAGCAAAAAAGAAAGCTCCGACCAAAAGCATTAGGACGGATAGCAGGAATGTGCGGCTGTGTATTGCCTGTGGGTCAAGAAAGCCAATAAGCGATTTTTACTCAACGACATCCGTTCCAAACATGCAATTTTTTGTGTGCCGCAGGTGTGGCAAAAGATTACTTAAAGACTACACAGATAAGGTAGAAAAGCCGATGGCGGCACTATGGCTTGTTTTGGCACAAATGGGCGTACCGTTCATTTTAGAGGTGTGGTATGCCGCTTCGGAAATGTATGAAAACGACAAAACTGGCGATTTAATTACATTCTACTTGATTTCGCTTGCTAACTTAAATCGCGTATATGAGGGCTTTTGGCAGTCGGATGCCATGTTGTCCGATATGATAAAAACAGGCGTTGGCGGCGAGGTTAAAGATATTGACCGCCATCTCGCAGACGCAAACAAGTATAGAGCGCGTTGGGGCGATTATACAGCCGATGATTGGGATTGGCTTGAAAGAGAATATTTGGACTACACGCGCGACCTCGAAGCCATATCTGTTTCGGCGGAAAAGGCATATAGGTCTTTATGCAAATGCAATTTGCGCTTTAAGAAAGAAAGTGAAGCAGGCGAAGAAACAAAATCTACAACTGATGAAATCCTGAAATGGATGAAATTGTTGCGCATAGATGATTTCAGAGACAATACAAAATCGGACGAGGACAGATACATAGACCACTTAGCGTGGAAATTTGAGAACACTGAGCCTGCAGAATTGACGGACGAAGAGCGATACAAGGACGTTAAGGGCTATGAAAAAATATATAATGATTGGATGCGGTCAATGCAGAATATGATTGCGGGGACGAAGAACTACCCCAATATTCCTAAGGAGCAGTTGTAATGCCGACCGCAAGAGAAAACGAACAGTTCCGCAAGTCCGAAAATGTCAAAAAGTGGATAACTTATTATCGCAGGAATTGGGACTTATTTGCTGAAGAGGTCCTTGGCATTAAGCTATATCCTGTGCAGAAGCTGAAATTGCATATGATAGGTGTTGCCGACGAATATTGGGATTTTTCGTCTCGTTCAACGGCGAAGTCTTTTATTGTTGGTGTTGCCGCATTTTGTGCAATGAGCTTATATCCACATTCAGAAATTGTTGTTACATCATCTTCTATCCCGCAGTCCGCGAGACTTGTCAGGGATAAGATGATAAAAGAAATCATTAAGAAATATTCGCCCTATTTGAAGTATTTGTATGAGAAGGGCTATTTGACAGTTAAAATGCTTGATGAGGGTGTTTTCGTCTTAACGAACACATTAAATGAATCAACGACAACGGTCGCTGTGTGTTCTGAAAACGCCCGTGGTATGCGTTCTACATTTACGATATACGAAGAGACGCGATTGCTGAAGAAGTCAATTCTCGACTCCGTATTTGAGCCGATGGGGCACGAGCGTCCTGCACCGTTTACACTCGACCCTAAGTATAAAACAGATAGGTGGATAAAGGCAGCAAAATCTTGTTATATTTCATCTACTCGGTATGAATGGGAATGGTTTATTAGGGAATACAGAAAATGCGTTGAGGGGTATTACACATCAAAGCACGAGAAGTACATTCCTATGGCAGAGGACATTTATACTGCAATTCAAGAAGGAAGCCGAACATGGGCGGACTATCGAAAGGCAAAGAAGAAAATGTCCGTCGCGGATTTTCGCGCAGAGATGGAAAATGAAACACAGGGTAGTCCCGAAGGTGCATTCTTTAGCCTAAAGAATTTCAAGGACAATCAAGAAATTCCAGAGGCATATGTTCCGCCTACCGATACACAGGTATTGTCGAACACAAAGCCGCCGTTCAGAGAAAAACAAGCGGACGAAATACGGATTGTTGGCGTTGACTACGCATTTGCGAACACAACATTTAAGACGGGATACGGCAACGATAATACAATTATTGAGTGCTGGTCGGCTGTCTGGAAAAATGGTCGGTTCATCCGTAGTCTTGAATATATGGAACAATGGCCCGCATCGGACAGTACGGGCGCGCAATGGCGTGTTCGAGAGCTGTTTTGGGATTACAATGCAGACTTTATTGTAAACGACCTTAGAGCTGGCGGCGAAACACTATATAACCTTATGACCGAAAAAAGGACGCATCCAAGGCGCGGCTATATGTGGGATTCGCGAGGATTAACGGTTGCGCAGAATTTTAACTATCACCTCGTAACAGAATCAAAGCTTGCCGACTTGCGCATGCGGACGGTCGATAAGGATGCTGTTCCGTGTATTATTCCTGCTCAGGGCTCGGCACAAAAGAATGGTGTTTGGTGGCTTGCACTTAGAAAGCATCTTGAATGCAATGACATAAAGATGCTTATATCTATGGCGGACAAGCAGCAAGAGCTTGAAGATTCGGGCGAGTATTTCAAATTGACCTCAGAAGAATTGGCAGATAAGCTTGCCCCTTATGGCGAGACAGACCTGCTTATTCAGGAGGCAATCAAACTTAACACAGAAATAAAGGGCGATAACTTATATCTTAAAGAAGACAACAAGGCAACCAAAGACCGCGTTGTTGTTATGTCTTATGTCAATATCGTAATTGATAAAATCGAGATGGAATGGAATAAACGCCTGACCAATGACGATGAAGATTATGATATTGACGATTTACAACTTGTATATTAACGGACAGAAAGGAGGTGCGGCGTGAACGGAAAAGAAAAGCTTGAAAGAGAAGAGCTTGAGGACATTATAAAGTTTTCTGAGGGGCTTGCCTTTATGGATTCTAATTACTATTCGCCATTTTTATCAAATGAGCTTTTGCAGAATTTGAACACAATTAAGGGCGTGCCGTCTTATGAGGCTATTCAGAAGGCGTTGGTTGATTTTAATTCGTGTCCTGAAAATCTGCAAATGTATAATGAGTTTGCGGCTCAATTCAACATGATATTCAAGCGCACATTATATTCTTATGTAAATTCTTTGGCGCTTGATTTGTCTTATGTGTGTACAAACGCATATACAAAGGCGGACTATGAAAGCGCTGAATATGTAAAAGATAAAGCGCGGGTCGAGGACTTTCTTCTCAACTTTGATTACAAGAAAGAATTCCATAATGTTCTGATGAATGTTATGCGGCGCGAAACATATTTCACATGGTTCCGAAAATCTAAGCCAGGCAATGGCAATAAAAAAATGCGGTATGCATTGCAGATGATGCCACAAGACAGATGTATGATTACGGGCTATTGGGAAAAAGGTTTACTTTACTCAATGGACATGACATACTTTATGCAACCGGGCGTTGACATTGGCGAATTTGACCCCGCTGTACGCAAGATGTACGAGCGGGTTATGGAATCTCCCGGAATTGATTATAAACCGTCTGCGCCATTAAATAAGCGAACTGGCACATATGCATTGTGGGCAGATGCGTCACCTGTTCTCGGAGCCTATGCTTTCAAAATGGACCCATCAACATTTTCGCCCGTGCCGTTCTTGGCATCTTTTGTCAAGAATATTATTCGGGACGAAGAAGTTGAGCGCTTGCAATACAATAAAGACTTGATTTCGGCATATGCAATTCTTGTCGGAACAATTCGGCTTTATGATGGTGCAAAATCTGGTGAACAAAAAGACCAGTTTGCAATCAACCTTAAGCTGCTTGGGCAGCTCATGGCAAAGGCAAAGGCTGGTTTTGGCTCTCTTGTTAAATTGGGGGCAATGCCGACTGAAGATAACAAGCTGTTCCAGTTTGAGGATAAAAACGGCGACATGTATAAAGACCGGGTTGCTACAACTGCTGCAAGTGGCACAGGTATTAGCCGCGTCATTTATTCTACTGATAGAGTAAGCGCAGCAGAGCTTGAGGCTCAGCAGAACGAAGTCTATCAGACCATGCGTCCAATGTATGCACAGTTTAATAACTTTATGGATTTCTTTGTTAATCAAATGACAAAGAAGTATAAGTTCAAGTTTACATTTGACGGTGCGACATACAGATATGACCGCACTCAAAGATTCGACCAAATTAACAAATTGGCGGATAGGGGCATTGTTTTGCCGCCATCTGCTTGGGCATCTGTTTTAGGGCAGAATCCCGCATTGTTTGAGGCGGCTTTGAGAGAGAGTAAGAATACGGGGTGGCTTGAAAAATACAGCCAACTCATGGTAAACATCAATACGACTTCGCAGGAATCAGAAGGTGGCAGACCGCGCGAAGAAGGGGCGGTAGATGCTGCGACCGAGGCAAGCCGCGAATTGTATGCCGATTAAGAAGCAGGGGTAAGATATGATTATTCTTGGAAGTCCAAAAGACGATGAACTTGACCAGTATATCTGTCTCGACGGACCTATTGCGAATGGCGCACATGCCGCAGGAATCCCGCCTAAGTATAAAGACGCTGACGGCTTTCTGTGGTTTAAGCGCACTAAAAAGTTATTGAGGTTTTTAGCGGATATTAGTTATGAGCCTTGACATATTAAGGAAAACGAAAAACATCAAAAGGTTTTATTTGGGAATATGCAAGCCGTGAGATGCTTGAATGAGGATGAATAATATGATTGTATCTAAGAATACGCAAGATGCGCTGATGGAGCTTATTAAGCAGTGTTTTGTCGAGAACCGCAAATTCGACCGCATGGTGTCTGTGCTCGGCGTCAAGTTTGCCATGAACCAAACTGCCGATCGCATTCATCATGGTATTGCACATTGGTTTCCTGCACTGAGTGACCTAATTGGCGAGCGCACGTTGGAGCGCTATAATATCGCCGTCATCTATGGCGAGACGCCAAGTGGCGCTGAGGATTATGACAGAGCCAGCGACATTATTGCTGAGGTTGAACGACGCGTCATTGATTTCCAGATAATGTTTATGGGCGCATGCAAAATTGCGCTTGATAACAACGATATCCATGTTTATGCCGATTTGCTGGATATACTAGAGGATGTAAATGAAATCGTCGAGCAGGTAATTTTGCTCAATGATAAGATGGTCATTTATGGCGATGAAAGAATCGGCGCTTATGACCACGATGTTCCTGACTTCTGGATTCTCAAGGAGTCCAACTAACATGATTCTGCTTGGCACACCTGCCGATGTGAGTAAATATGTATGCCTTGATGGCAATTTGGCGTTTATGGCGCATCAGGCAGGTAACATTCCTGAGTGGAAAGATGATGATGGTAGCTTGTGGTTCAAGCGCACTAAAAAGATGTTGAAGTTCTGTGCCGATAACGGCATTGAGCTTTAATATATTTGCTATCCTTGAGGAAAGGAGGATGAACATTGAGAAAAAATGTAAGGTTTCAAATGGAGGACGCCGTAGAAATTCCTCATTGGACAGATGCTTATCCAGAGCATAAATTCGCCGTGTATAAGTGTTGCTTTCTTAGCACCAAACCAAACGCACACGAGCTGAACATTAACGATGATGTATTGCGGGAATATGCTGGCACCATTCTTGGCAATTTCCTTGTGGCTAAGGTGCGATTTGGCGATGCAATGAGTCATGAATACGATGAAATTATATATGGCTATTTTCCTATCGAACAAGACATTGAGTTTGTTGAAGATGCAGGTGTGACCAAGGCATATGCTTATTCGGTTGTCAGTAAAAAATATGGAAAAGATTTTAACGATATTTTTGAATTTGACAATTTGCGTAATAGTTCTGTGGAAATGACAGTTGACACAGAAGATGATGACGAACATGAGGTTATAGCATTTGATATCTTTGGACTAACTTGTCTTGGGAAAAAGGTGAACGGTTCATGTCCTGATGCAGATATACAGATGGTGCGGTTCACAGCAGAAGAGGCTGATGCTTATTTTGCCAGTGCTACAAATGCCGTATCTAATCTAACCAAATTTGTTGAAACGAGGAAACAATCTATGGCTGAAAAGAAATATGTATCTCATCCCATCAACACTTCTAAAGACGCCGTTTATACTGGTGAGTGGGATGGAAACAAGGCCAAGCAAGATTTGATTAAAGAGAAGAATTATAAATCTCTCGCACCAAAGGTCTGTCTCAATCTTGAGGAAGGCTGGGAGGACAGAGAGGTGACTAAGCTTGGCTACCCCGTAATGGGGCTGTTCGACGGCGAATGGCGTTATTCAACTCGTGCTCTTGCTTCTGCTTTGGCTTATGCTAAACAGAACGACGAGCAGGAGGTTTTGAATAAATTAAAAGAAATCTATGATGAATTAGATTTGAACGAAGAGGGAAAGGAGGACGATGAAAAAATGAGCAAAGAAGTTGCATTTGCGGCTGTTGACCTCAATCTTATGTGGACGAAAATCAATGATGAGCTTCGTGCAAGAAATTATGATTGGCGTTGGTACATTGACGGCATTTTTGAACAGGACAATAAAAAGTTCGTGATTATCAGAAATGATGACGGCGACAGATTCCGTATTAATTTTAGCTATACGGAAGATGGGCTGTTCATGGATGATGAAATGGTCAAAGTTGACATTGAGTTTGTCGAAACCGATGATATTAAGCGGTTCTCTTGCCCTGAAGAGTTCAAACATCTCATGGGTGAAGAGGGCAAGCCTGAAGAGCCGAAGGATGAGCCCGACGAAAAAGACGCAATTATTATGCAGAAAGATGCCGAAATCGACGAGTTGAGAAAAGAGCTTGACGAACTGAAAGCATACAAGGCGGCAATTGAAGAAAAAGAAATTGCTAAGCGAGTTGAGGATATTTTGGATGAAGTCAAGGATTACCTTGATGCTGACAAATATCAGGAACTGCGTGCAGAAGGTCTTGCTTGCGGCAAGGACGAGATTGATGCTTTCGGCAATAAGGTTAAGGCACAGTGCTTTAATGCGTTCAAAAAGGCGGCAAAGAAAGACGCAGATAAAATCTTCGCTTTCTCTAAACCGATTGAAATTCAAAAGAAAGATATGTCTACCATGAATGTATGGGACAGAATCAAAGAAAATTATTAAGATAGGAGATTAAATAATATGGCTAAGAATCATGGCATTCTGATTTCCTCGCACTTGATGGCGTGGGACAATGATGCGCTGACTATGTGCGGCGTATATGCAGACGGCGACCTTGATAATGGTCAGCTTGTCACTCTTGATGGCATTCGCAAGAATGCAACTACTGGCGCAGTGCAGGGTTACGACTATGCGGTTAAGCCCGCAACGGCTGGCGCTGATAATGTTTGGCTCGTTGAGAGCCCCGAGCTCGGTTATACGCTCGAGACGCAGATTCACGACGACCCGCGCTACTTCTACAATGAAGCTGGAAAGCCGATGAGCCTGCGGGCTGTTATGGGTGGTGTTGACTGCTTTGAAATCACGAAAGAACTGTTCACTGCTGGTACTCTGCCTGCAGTTGGCGACATTGGTAAATATGTTGCCCCCGCTGCCGATGGTAAGTATGCTGCACCCGCGGCTGATGCTCCTGAGTCTGGCGCTTACTTCCGCATTGAGGGTCTGACGACCATTAAGTGCGGTTTCGAGGAAGTTCCCGCTGTTCTCCTGCGCTGCATGGCGAACTATCACTAATTAAGAAACTTTGAAAGGAGAATATTATAATATGCTGACGAATCAAGAACTGATTAAGTTCGCTGCTGGAAACACTGATTTCTATGAAGCAGCAATGTCTTATGTTGTAGATAAAGAGCGTTCCTCTGAGAAGAAGGGTCTACTTCAGACCGCTTTTATGTCTGAGGTTGAGCGCAAGTCCGGCGTTACACGCGAAGGTCTTGAGCAGGATGCGTGGATTAACCATCCGTCTGTTCAGTGGGTAAGAATTTAAAGCCCTCTTTATATTGCAAAATGTAAAGACTTTACGTTAAATGCGTTGAATCCCTAAAGCCTCTATGCCTAAACAGTAGCTTGAAAAGGCAAGCTGAATGGCTGTGAAAACAGAAAAAAGTTAGAGGATATTCATATGGTTAAATCCTAAGTGAATGTAAATGGGTCTTTCGCAGGGAAAGCTCTAAGTGTATTGATGCACTATAAAATGTGACAAATGCATATGAGAAACCCCCAACGACTATCCCCTTGAGGGGGAGTAAAACCCGAAGCTAATGCGGGAAGAAAAATGTAACTCTTATATATCAAAAACAGACCAAGAATTGAGTGATATTATGATTGTACCAGGGCAATACATAAAAATTAAATGGAATCCAAATAATCGTAAATATTATGAGTCTATTGGATATACATTTACGAGTTGTAAAGATTGGATAGAGGTTCCAGCAGAACTTGTTACCCATGGTTCAAAAGAGAAAATACAAGTAGAATGTGACTATTGCCATAAAATTTTCACAAAGACTATAGACAACTATTATAGCTCCATAAAAGAATCCAATAAATCTGCTTGTAAAGACTGTGGCAATATTAAAATGCGCGAAACTATGAAAACTAAATATGGCGTTGTAGCAGCGATTCAGTCTCCGAGATTTGCCGAAAAAATAAAACGGACAAACATTAAAAAATATGGGACCGAGTGTTCGCTTGGAAACAAAGAGGTTAAAGAAAAAGCAAGTCGTACTATGCGCGAAAGATATGGGGCTGTTGCGCCGTTTCATGTTCAACAATTCAAAGAAAAGGCAAAAAATACCATTATAAAAAAGTATGGCGTTAATAATGTTTTGCAGTCGCCAGAAATTCAGAACAAAATTAAGAAAACATGTCTTGAGAAATATGGAGTAGACAACCCTGCTAAATCAGATGGAGTAATTAAAAAAGCCAAGAAAACTTGCGTTGAGAGATATGGCGGTGAAAGTTCCCAATCGAGTCCAGAGGTGCGACATAAATCCTGGGAGACAATGATTAACAATGGGACCATCCCAAGCTCTAAAGCAGAGAAAGAAATGGTGGCTCTTTTGATTGAAATGTATGGAGAAGAAAATTGCTTTCCATCTTACCCGTTTGATAAAGTGATTTATGATTGTCTGCTTGTTATTGGTGATGTTAAAATTGATGTTGAATTTGATGGGTATTTTTGGCACAAAAACAAAAAAGAACAAGACAAACGCAGAGATTTTTATTCTATGCGCAAAGGCATAAAAGTCTTGAGGTTTTTGAGCAAGGGGAATGTCCCCACAAAAGAACAAATTAAACAAGGGGTGCAGTATTTGGTCGATACTGAGCATCATTATTTAAGAATTGATATATAAGAAGAAGATATAGTCTGAACATCGTATGAAAATACGAGAGGTCTGTTTCGCACGGAAACAAGACTGCACAAGGGGTTGCGCCTTTGTGTGAACATTATTGCTGCACTTTCGATTGCAAATGCGACCGTCCGTGCAATTATTCCGCAGACCATTCTGCCGCAGTTTAACCTGTTCGCTGACATGCGCACTGAAAACGCTGGTGACGTGGTTAAGTTCCGCGTGCCTGCAAGAGGCTACTATCTTGTGAGCAAGGGTAAAGTTGCTGCTTGACAGCATAACCGCCCTGCTTGTCGGGTGACTGGCAAGTATTCCATGTTAATTGCTTTTAATCCCTAAAGTTGCGCACACCACAGCACAAAGATGAAATAAGCTTAAATGCGATGGTCGTGAAAACAGAAAAAAGCGGCGCAAATAGACACATGGTTAAATCCTAAATGTCTGTGTAAATGGGTGTTTAGCATCCACATCCCGAATAGGGATAGGTTCAACGATTATCTCCTTATGGGAGAGTAGGGCGCAAGCTTACGGCGCTCGAAAAATATGGCTCTTATGTATTAAATATAATATGAATACATAAGATGAAGATATAATCTGAGCTTGCATGAAAGTGCAAGATGTCTGCCTATAGTTCTTGGGTAAGACTGCATAAGGGGTTGCGCCCTCGTGTGAACACGACTGTGGTCGTTCTGAAAGAACTTCCTTTAGACAACACGGCTATTCTACCGACGTGACTGTTGCCCCCGAGGAACGCATTGTTACCGTCTTTGCTAAGATGTACAACGTTCTCGCAGGCAAGGAAGATATCGGCGAAATGCTGATGTGGGTTGTGGCATCTATCAATGCTGCAATGTATGGCGACGCTCTGAACATTCTGACCGCTGGTCTGGCTACCATTCCTGCTGGTGCTCTGAGTGTTACTGGCGCGTTCGACCTCAAGACGCTTGTCAAGATGGGCGAAACTGTGCAGTATCGTAATGGCGGCGTGCGTCCTGTATTTGCAGGTTCTGCTACTGCGCTTATGAATGTTATCCCGGACAGCACTTCTGGCTATCGTCTGAATGTTGATGGCGAAGGCGACGGCAAGGTTGAGCTTATGAGAAGCATTATGGGCTTTGACGTGCTGAAGCTTGACAACGCTGTTGGCGCTGACGGTCAGCTTGTTCTGCCCGACAACAAGATTTATGTTGTTTCTCCGTCTCAGGACAAACTGCTGAAAGGCGTTCTGTCCACGAAACTGACGAACAGCAATGATTTCTATATGAATGCCGACATCACCAGCAACTTCACGCAGAGAATCAGCTATGCATTTGCATATGCTTCTTCTGCTTATGCTGGCGTTTACACCATTCAGTAAGTAATGCATTATAGGGGCGGGCTTAATAGTCCGCTCCTATATATTTAAGAACAAAGGGAATAAAAGGAGATAAACATGGCAGGAAAAACCACTGGGTCTAACAAGCCCAAGACTACGAATAAAACCGCCAATGACACATCTGCCCTGCTTGAAAAACAGGTAAAGGAATTACAGTCTCAAATTGCCGCAATGCAAGAAGCGCTTAGGGCTCAGTCTGCGCCAGTTGCTTACGAACCGCAAATAACCGAGGTGGCACATAAGCCGAAAGCTAAGACCATTCGATTTGTTAATCTTGTGCCGGGAACGCTTGTTCTGCGCGGCACGATGATTTGGAAAATCGAAGGACAGTTCAACTATCGAGATTTTCTTGAGACCGAGGCAGCAATCATTGTAAACAATATGAGCGAATGTATTAGAAGCGGTAGTGTTTATATTGCTGATGCAGAATTTGTTGAAGAGCATAATCTGACTGAAGTATATAGATATTTGCTTTCTGACGAGCAGTTGTCTCATTTGTTTGAATTGGACGCAAAAAGTGTAATTGAAACATACAAAAATTGCTCGGACTCTCAGAAGAACATCATTGAAAATATGATTCTTGAAAAAGTCTCGAATGGCGAAGAAATTGACGCGAATATTACGCAGCAAATCGGTAGGCTGTGTAAAATTGATTTCTTGGCAGATGTTGGAGCGGACGAGAACGAGGTGAAATAATTGACCTCATTTGACACGATTGAGACCCGTGCGCTTGCAGTCATTGAAGATTATAAGCTAAAAAAGCTCTTTGATTCAAGCATTGACGGGTTTGAAAAATATTGCGATGGATTGCTTATGGTTGCGGTCCCGCAGTTCTATGAATGCTTAAAGTCTTTGCAATATAACGAGGAATCTCGGACATTTATTGCGGACCTGAATGAGCAGGAAGTTTCTATTCTTGCCAACTTCTTTGTCATTACTTGGTGGCAGAGAGAAAATAATAATGCTGCGCAGATTGCTTTGAAATTAAAAGCGAGTTAATGGTAGCCCGCTAAAAACCCCTTGAATTGCTGGAAACCCCTAAAGCCGTATTAACCACAACACAGCCATGAAACATAGGCAAATGTGACGGTCCAAAAATAATGCGGATTGGGCAATCAGCAGCTAAGACCCAAATAGGGTAAAGTTCAACGACTAATGTGCCGAAATCGTGGTGCAGTGGGGGGCTCTTATATAAATTTATAAGATGATGATATAGTCTGTACTTATGGGAAACCATAAGAGAATGTTGTTATTTTTGCACGAACTTAAAAAGAAGGGAGGTGAATATAATGGGGATTATAAACGAGCCAGTGCTTGTTGTAACAAATAGGCGAGTTGGTGGCATGTATCGCAATATGGGTTATGAGCCGTTTGATGTAACGGACAAGACATGTAAAGTATGGGTAAATGCGGAAGATGTGTTCAAGAACGCAAGGGTTTTTATTAGGGTCGCATGTGATTATTGCGGCGAGATTTATGTGGTGTCAAAGCATTTATACACCTCCGATATAAAGATGTCTCAAACGAAAAAGTGGGCGTGCAAGAAATGCACAAATAAGAAAATGATGGAAACATGCGTGAATAAATATGGATGTCATTTTACACAGCTTGAATCATATAAAGAAAAGGTGAAACAGGCGAATCTTAAAAATTATGGCGTTGAGCATCCGTGGAAGTCAAAAGAGATTAGACAACGGATAAGGCAACGTTTCATAGAAAAGTATGGCGTGGAAAACCCGGGGCAGATAGAATCTGGTAAGAAAAAGGCAATACAAACCAACCTCGAAAGATATGGCGTTACGCATTCTTCTAAACTTAAGGAAACACAAGATAAGAAAAGAGCGACGGTAATGGCGCGTTATGGTGTGGAACATGTGGTGCAATTACAGTCTGTAAAGGATAAGTTTAAGAAAACATGCCAAGAAAGATATGGGGTAGACGCACCGATGCAATTATCAGAATTCCGCCAAAAATCAAATAAGACATTTTATAAAAACGGGTCTGGTGTATGCTCGAGTCAACAACGTCATATATGGGAAGTTATTGGCGGGGAATTAAATTATCCAGCATGTGGATATAGTCTTGATATTCTTATCGGCAATGTTGATATAGAATATAACGGCAGTGGGCATGATCTTTGTGTTCTTACTGGGCAAAAGACCAGAGAAGAATTTGACAAGAAAGAGCGCATGCGGAAAAGCTGTCTTAAAAAGAATGGGTATAAAATTTTAAATCTTGATAGTCATACAGATAGATTGCCGCCAGATGATGTAATTAAGTATATTGTTGATTCGCTCATTTTCTTCTTAAACTCGTTTGATGATAGAGAGGTCTCTATTAACTTAGACACTTTTGAAATAACAACATCTGCATAGAGTAACGTCCTATGTATTAACAAAATAGAATTCATTTGTATTTAATTCTGAAGCCCAAAATTTCAAAGAAAAGCAGAATGTTATTGATAAGCTGCGCGAAGAAAACGCAAGACAAATTAACGCATATCTTGCAGCAAATTTAGACAGCATAGATTTATGAGGAGGCGTTATGAGCAAAGATAAAAGAGCAGACGCCTTCTATAAAATTTTAGGGTTGTTTGAAGATGCCGACACAGACGAAAAGTTTGTGGCATATTTGAAGTATTTGTCGCGCTTGTGTGTAAAGTTGCGCGGGCAAGGTGATTTAGAGTCTTATGCGACCGTTCGTGGGTTACATGAAATGGGGCACGATGTTTCGCATGATACTGTGAGGGCAGTAGTCTTTCATTTGATTGGTGATAGGGAGGTGTAATGCATGGCATTGCAGTATTACACAGCCACACCGAATAATCAATATAGGGACTTAATGCAGGCTTTTATTGACGATCAGTGGGATAATACATCTGCTTTATCGCCCGCAAATGGCGGAGCCTTGCTTGAACAGTGGGACATTGGCTCGGAAGATTTCTGTCCTATTGAGGCGTGGATTGACACTACGGTTGACGATGTAACAAGTGGTGCAAGAGACGCTCGTGATTTCTTGAAGCTCATTTTTAAGGATATTTATCACAGAGTACCACGCGGATTGCAATACAAGTTTGACGGAAATACTTGGCTTGCTACAAGCTCTAATCCATTTGGTGGATTGCCTAAAGCGGTGAATATTCGCAGATGCAATAACGCGCTAAGAATTATCGACCCGCTGAATGGCTCGGTGATTAGCATGCCTTGTATTGTTGAATATGATGCTGGCTCTCCGATGAATCAGGTCGGCAGATATGTTATTACGCCGAACAATCACTTAACTGTTATGGTGCAGGGCTCTGAAGAAACTTGGCGGCTGTTAAGGCTGAATACAAGATATATTATCGGTGCTCGTGTATTTAAGCTTAATGCGTATCAAAATGCACTGAATAATGCAGATGAGGGCATTCCTTCATTGCTTTATTTAGACCTTTATCTCGACGAATTGCATGACGGGGATAATATTGATACGCAGATTGCAGACAATGGTAGGTTTGATTACAGTATATCTATTAACTCTGATGATATTTCGGTCGCGGCTGGTGCAGGCACAAAATTGACCGCGATAGTTGTGCTGAATGGCGAAGAAGTTGAGCGCAACATCAAGTGGTCGTCCAGTAATACAAGCGTTGTTACAATTGACGAGAACGGGCAATATGTTGCCGTTGGCGCTGTGGGCGACTCCGCTACTATTACGGCGCAGCTCAGTGGCAACGAAAACGTGTCGGCTTCTATCACTGTGATGATAGCCGATATTGAGAAACAATCGGCGAACATTGTTATAAACCCGCTGTTTGAGAAGATTCGGCAGAATGATAATATTTCGTTTAACATTGCTGTTGAATATGCGGGCGTGACAAGAACGGACTTAGAAGATGTGGTTGTTGCAATTGCTGATGCAGACAGAGAATTTGTTGCTATTGATAAAATCGATGATTTGAAATATCTTATGGTCTGCAAAAAGATTGCAAAGCAACCTATCGAAATGACCGTATCGGCAAAAATCACGGGAACGGACATTTCCGCCGAGAAAGTTTTTGCCGTTAAGACCGTAGGAATGTTTGGATAAGGAGGGGTTAAATGTTTAATAGCTTGGCTGCATTGCCGCCTTCATTATACAACATTATCAATTATCTTGCAACAGATAAATCGGTCGAAGCCGAAAATTTGTGGAAGATGCTAAAATACAACGATTATGATGCGCTGAATAAGCCAAATTTAACAACAAGTGAAAAGCTTGACATGCTTTGGCGAAGTGGTCCGCAAGAAAAGTATAGCATTTTTCTAACAAATTTGATTGAGGACGCATTACCTCAATCAAAATGTGTGTTCAAACTGTATGACTATATGGTTCAGCCCGAGGGGGCGTATGTGTCCTCTGTTATTTATGCCTTTGATTTCCTTTATGGCGGGCAAATGTCGTTGGTCGAATATGACGGCATTCCTGTTGCAAGGGGAGATGTTTTCATCAATTCCATTTTGTCCGTACTTAATGGCGTAACAATTGGTGGGGTTGGTAAGCTTATGCTTGACGACGACCTGTCTCGCTATTGTGGGGCAAAGTCTGTGGTTGGGAATCAAAAGACGTTTACTGGCTATGTTCTATATTTGGCAACAAATATGGGCGATACAGGCATAGGCGAGGGCTGCGATGATTGACCGCGAAATATTGCGGGAACAATACTTTCAATTTGACGAACCTGTTCCGTATGATTTGGGCGATGGCAAAGAAGTTGTTGTTACGCCAGTCAAGATGAAGCATAGTGAATTGTTTACAACTTGCGCGCAGATTCTTATGATTGACAAAAACTCAAGTCCATCTGTCGAGATAATTCAGATGCCATATTTGAAATTTTTGACAGATGTTTTATTTCCACAATCGGAGGTCTATCCCCTTAATTTAGGGACAATTTGTGCGATTTGTTTGGGAATGAAAAATCCGCAGATTATATTGGATAAAAAGGGCAAACCCGCAATACGCGATAGCGAACTTGGCATAACAATCAGCTGTCAACAGTTTGACGACATCTCAAAAATAATTTTATATCAAAACTTCGTTGATTATGACGATAGATACATTGACCCAGATTTTAAGAAGGCTATGCGCGAGACTGACGAATTAAGGAATAAAAATCTTGAAATTCCGAACACTGAGCGCAAGATGGCAATTCTGACATCACATACTGGGATTAAGCGCGCCGACATAAAAGAAATGACTATGCGGGAATTCTCGCTGGTTTTTGCTGAAGTTGTCGGTGAAGTGCAATATATCGCAACGACCTCCATAGCGGCTTTTGGTGGTGGAGATATTGACCACTGGGTCTATCGGAAGAAGCGCGGGGCATTTGATTCATATATTACCGATGTGGATGCTTACACACGGTCTATGGGTGGCAGTTCGGCAATTCGGGCTGTTACAAACGATGCGTCTTATGGGAATGAGATGCAAAGCAAATTTGACAATTTCCTAAATAAAAATAATATAGGAGGAATATAATGGCTAAGAAATTTCTTGCTGGGGTTGCAAGAGCGTTGCTGTTTGCAAACAATGAGCTGATTGCAGTATGCAAGACGCTTACTGAAAGCACCTTCAACTTTTCTATCGAGAATGAGGAAGTCAGAGCCGGAGCGGGTAAGAGTTGCCCCCTGCATTAAGCAATTAGTGTATGGCTATGGGTTAAATGCTTTGAATCCCTAAAGCTTCCATACCGAAACAGTAATTGGAAACGATAAGCTGAGAGGTTGCGAAAGCAGAAAAGAGTTGGAAGATGGATATATGGTTAAATCCTAAGTATCTGAATAATGGGTGTTTAGCAGAGAAAGTCCTAAGTGCTTGAATGCGAGCATATGGAATACTTTCAACGATTATCCCCTTGGGGGGGAGTAGAACTACAAGCTAATGGTAGAAGAAAAATCCATGTCCCTTGCGGACTAACATTTAATCTGCTCTCATGTGAAAGCATGAGGAGACTGCGAGCAATCGTAAGCCCGTGTCGAAGTTGCGAATCGGCATGAACGCAAAATATTTCATACCAATAAAAATTTAATAGAATGGAGGTGCTTCAATCATGTTATTGTCTAAAACAGTTCTTATGAAGTGGAACATCAAGAACAAGCAATACTATGAAAGTCTTGGATATGAATTTACAAGGTTTAAGGATGAGTTTGAAGTGCCTGTCGAGCATTTATTGCCGTCGAGTAAAGCGATTGTAGATGTTCAATGTGATTTTTGTGGCGAGACAGTCGTTAAAAAGACATATCAAACATATAGGAAACAACACCATTCACAATATGGCGATTGTTGCGTGAAATGTCAACCAATTAAAAATAGGCTTTGTTGCATAGACAAATACGGCGTAAGCAATGTTATGGATGTGGACGGAGTAAAAGAGAAGTTAAAGAAAACATTTCTTGATAAATATGGTGTTGATAATCCGTCGAAATCAGATATTGTTAAAAAGAAGATATCTGAGAAATCCAAGGCAAATAGTAAGGAATCTTACGCCAAAGCAAAAATAACAATCATAGAGAGATATGGCGTTGACTGCATAATGCATGTGCCGGAAATTAAAGAGCGACAAAAGAATGCCGTCTTTGAAAAGTATGGTGTCTACCATCCGTTGCAAAGTGAGGAAATACGTAACAGAATGGCAGAACACAACATGGAGAAATACGGACAAGCGAACGTCTCGCAAGTTCCAGAAATCCGAGATAAAGGCAAGCAGACATGTCTAAAGAAATATGGGGTAGAATGCTCTTTGAGTGCGACGAGCGTACGCGAAAAGATTGTTCAGACGTTAATTTCTAACGGCTCTGTCCCGACATCTAAGCAACAAATTGAATTGGCGAAAATGCTTGAAGAGATGTATGGGAGTTGCGAACTCAATAGTCCATGTGGCAGATGCGCTCTTGATTGTGTCGTCGTTGTAGATGGCATTAAGATAGATGTGGAGTTCGATGGGTGGTATTGGCATCAAGACGCACAAAGAGATAGACGCAGAGACGAATACGTAAAATCACGTGGTTACAAGATTCTTAGGATTGTTGGTTCTCATGAAATTCCGACGCGAGAACAAATAGAAAAGAAAGTAGCATTTTTAACAGCAACACAACACAAGTTTACACAAATAAAATTGGTATGAAGTATATAAGGTAATTCACTGTGGGGCAAATATTTCCACGATAGTGCCCTTAACTTAACTTTGACTGACGCTATGTTCTCGCTTGAATACATGGCGCTTAACCTCGGTGTTGATATCAACCAAGGCGGCATTACTCTTTATGAATCTGCTGCTGCTGGTGAAACTGTAGCTGCGGGCGGCACGATTACTCTTGCAAATGCGCCCGTTGCTTTTGACGGTTCTATTATTGCGTGGTATAAGAAGCCCGCCGATGCCAACTGGACCATCGGTACTGTTACAGGTAGCACGCTTACTATTGGTGGCGCGCAGGCTGGCGACAAATATTGTGTTAAGTATTTTTATCAGAACGCAAATGCGCGCTCTCTTAAAATCAAGACGCAGTATGTGCCGAAGGTTGTGCACATTGTGCTTCTGAACGACCTGTTTAGTGGCGAGACCGCCGACGTTGGTTCTGCTACAAAATATGGCAGATTGATCGTTGACATTCCGAGCTTCCAGTTGGATGGCTCAAACGAGATTTCTCTTACGTCTTCTTCTGTTGGCAACATTTCTTTGTCCGGCTCTGCGCTTGCAGTTGACGAAGGCGACAGCTGTGAGGAAGACCCGTACTATGGCACTATGACCGAGGAAATCTTCGGCGCAGACTGGAAGGCAAATGTTCGCGCACTTGCGCCTGTTCCGTCTGACGTTACCATGAAAGTCAGCACGAGCACGACCATTGATGTTTATGGCGTATTTGGCGGAATGACCGCATCTAAGAAGCTGAACAATGCAGACCTGACCTTTGCGGTCGATTCTGGCTCTGCTGTTACTGTTGGGGCAAACACTGGCGTGATTACTGCTAAGTCTACCGCGGGCGACGCAGTTGTTAGTGTTAAGCTTACTGGCACGGAAGTTGACCCCGCATTTGTGCATATTACTGTTGAGCAGTAAATAAAATAAGGGAGGGGTTATTATAAATAATTCCTCCCTATTTTTTAATTATGTGCGAATTTAATAAAAAAGATATGTGTTTAGCCCGAAATGACAAATGTCCATTTGTTTATTTTTGTGATAAAATACAGGATTATAAGCCCATGAAATCAATGCCCAAAGATTGTAAGGTCAAAATGAGCGCAATCGCGCCAATTGGCTATAATAAAGTGGCATATGAGCGCAAGGGTTATTTGTATGTTTATCTTGACGCGGACACTGTTATTAAGGTTAAGAACACATTAGATAAAATTCCGCCATATGTAAAGCTCAGAAAAACAAGTGGTGGGGAATACAAAATAGGAAAGTGACGGTTGCCAACATGGAAGATTTGGAACGGCGGCTCGGAAAAGTAGAGAATCGGGTCACTGCTCTTGAAACGGCACAACCGTATTTGGAGCAGTTACTTGATAAAAATATTCAGGTCTGCGACGATTTGAATAAGGCGGTATCTTCTTTGCAGATTACAATGACAAAAATCAGCGACTCTTTGGCGACACAAGGACAACAAATCAGCGACATTAAGGGCGATGTTGATACATTAACAAAAGCTATTAGGCGTGTTGATGACAAAGGCAAGCTCGATGCTGTGTTGTGGCTAAAAGAGCACTGGATTCAAATTGCATCACTTGTAGCCGCGACAGGAGCGATTATTACCGCTTTAGTTAAATGAATTAAATGGGAGAACGGAATAAATGGAATATAATATTACAAAAAAATATTTGACATATGCGGAGATTCAGAACATTGTAGACCAAGTGGTTAAAAGCAATGTGTGGAGTGACAGACAACAGATTATTGATATGCTTTTGCTTTGTTATTGCACCGATATTGGGCAAGATAAGATTGCAGAAATCGGGCATGAGCGGATGTTGATTGATGGCGTAATTGATGATGTGCGCGGACAGGTAAAGAATTATTATCAGATTCGTCAGGCATTGCAATACACCGAATCGACGGCACGGGCAATTATGCAACTGTCCACCGAATTTCTGCCGAAATTGCAGAAGGCTCTGAAATCTCCCAACGACACCAAAAAGAAGGTTAAAAAGGGTTGAGCCAAACCGTAAACACATTTGGTGCATTGCGCGCCGAGATGAAAGAGCGCCTAAAGCCCGTGCTTGAATATGTAATAGGAAAAATTGCGGACTATAATAAGAATGCAATAAGCTTCTCTGTATATTCTAAGGGACATCCCGATGTATACGAGCGGACATTTGAATTTCTTGACGCATGGTCAACGGAAGAAAAATTTGAGTCCGATGCATTATATAGCACGCACTTTTATGATTCAAGCAAAATTAGGACAAGAGACCGCGGACAACATACATCTGCCATAGACGGCACAGATATTGCCGATGCGCTTGCTGACATTATCTTTGAAGGCAAGGCGGGCAGAATATTTGGTCGCGGATTTTGGACTAAGCGCAGAAATGCATGGGGCATGCTTGACAAATACGTAAGCAAGCGGCGCTTAAAACAATGGGTTGAGGAAGGAATGAGACAGGTAGGGCTTGCCTATAAATTCACAGGCAAATACCCCGAACAATCTCACTATTAAGTATGATCACATTATCACTGGATTGCAGTACATCTTGCACGGGATATGCGGTTTTCGATGAAGATAAGCTCATTCATTATGGCTGTATTAAGCCCGAGGGAGATAGTTGGCGAGAAAGGCTGACACATGAAGGTGCGCCATTGTCTGAATTGATTAAAGCCTACAAACCTAATAGGTTAATCGTAGAGGAAGTACCATTGAAGGCGGCAAATGTTAAGGTTTTGATGATTCTTGGGGCTGTTCAAGGATATGTTCTTGGGATAGCCGCATCTCATCATGTACCGATTCAATTTGTACTTCCTCAGAAATGGCGTAGCGATATAGGAATTTTTGACGGCACAAGAGATGGCACGAAGCGAGATGTTCTTAAAAGGAAGTCCGTGGAGAAAGCCAACGAATTGTTCGGACTGGACTTGAATTGGGTGTCTCCGTCAAGTAGTAAGAACGATGATGATATAAGCGATGCCATTCTTTTGGGTTGGAGCCAAATTCATAAATAAAAGGATGGTGAATTATGGCGAATAAAAACACGAGCTGGAATATTGGCGTAGGTATTGAGATAAAGACAAGCACAAGCGAAATTCAAAAGAAATTGAATGAAGCGGCGAAAAATGTCAATATCAATATCAAGGCAAAAGGGGCTAAGGAAGCATCTGACGGAATAAGCAATCTGTCAAAGAACATGAACGAAGCCTCGTCCAGCGCGAAGAATTTTGAATTAACATATCAAGCGGCGAACATGATCATGGAGAAGAGCATAGATATTATTAAGTCTATGGTCTCTGAGGTCTACACCATGAATGCCGCGCAGGTCGAATTGGCAAAGGTCACAGATTTGTCGGGCGAATCAATGGACGAATATGTGAGCAAGCTAACCGACATGGGAGCAGAAGTTGCGAAGACGGGTAAACTATGGACGGGAGCCCGTGTGATGGGATGGTAAACCAGCACAGAGAATTGTTCAAAACCCAGTAAAACCTAAAGCCTGTTTAACTACAACATAGGGATGAAATAAGCCCAAGTGTGAATGTGGGAAACTGTTAAAAATAAGCAGGATGGCATATGGTTGAAAGACCTAAGTGCAATAAAACAATGGTAGATTGGGCGCGAAGTCCCGAACAGGGATGTGTCAAGAGACTCTATAAGTTCAACCCCTCCAAATTAAACAGGGTGAAGAAATAGTCCAGAATATTTTGAAAAAGGTATTGACAATCTAAAAGTTATGTGTTATAATGGCATCAACAAAGAAAGGTGGGCTTGATTATGTTGTTAATTGCTGTTCCTTTGATGATGCTTTATTGTGTCTGTTATGGCATTGCTTGTTTCTTCAGACATGTTGTTTTGGGCATTCCTTTTGATAAGGACGTTGCTAAGAAAAACAACCCCGAGCAATATAAAAAATGGGAAGAAGAAGATAGGCAGGCGGCTGAGCAGTACAGAAAAGAAGAAAAAGAGCATAACGATTGGGGATTTATTGATTACTCCAAGAAAGATTGAATAAAAGTCCCAAATGGTGGAATCGGCTGCCCAATTTGCGAAAGCTGGGTTCAATGAATCCGATGCTGCGCAATTAGCAAAAGTTTCCTCCATGTACCAAAATATCGCCGATGAGCAACTTTCGGCGGGCGAAGCGTCTGAGTTTATTATTTCTCAGATGAAAGCATTTAATATTACTGCTGAGGACAGCTTACATATTGCTGATTCGGTGAATAATGTCAGCAATCGCATGTCTGTTTCTTCGGCAGATTTAGCTCGAAACCTCGGAAACATGTCGGCGGCAATGTCTGTTGGCGGGAATACGATGGAAGAGAGCATTGGCTTAGGTTAATAGGTCAATTAAAAACCTGTAAATTGACGGGAATGCCCTTAGAGCTCTATATACTAAACCGCATTAGTAATAATGTGGCGGAGTGAGTAATGACCGCTGTATAGTAACAAATATAGAGATTGGGTAATCCGCAGCAAGTTATCAATAGGTCATTGATAACTGTTCAACGACCAGTAAGCCCTACTAATTCAGTAGGCATACTCGCAAGCGCGGGGAAACACAGGTGAAAAAGATATGGTCTAATCTCCATTGAAAGAGGGAGGATTCTTGAAAAAATTAGAATATTCTGAAGTTATAAAATTGTTTAACTCTCATGGACTTAAAATAATAGGCGATTATGTCAACGCAAATGAATATGTGCTTTGCGAAAGAAAAGATGGAATATGGTGTTGTGCATCTTATTCCAACTTAAAGGCTGGTAAATCTCCGATAATATGGGGTAAATATAATTACTCGAATCTTGAGCATAATATACGTATTCTTTTGTCAAAATACGCACCAACCACAGAATTTATTTCGTGGACAACTGGGCGGAACGGATGCGCCATAATCGAACTTCGTTGTGGATGCGGAAGTATATTCCATAAAAAGGTCTACGAGATATCTTGTAGAAATCGTTTCGTGTGTGTGTCGTGCGCAACAAAAGGCAGAGCGTCAAAAAGACAAAAAAGAATATACGGAGAGATGATATCTGCGCGCGGCTACAAGATAATATCCGATGAAGATATAAGAGACTTGAAGTATGCTCAAAGGGTAGAGGTTGAGGATGCCGAAGGATATAGAGGCTTTATTTCTGCCGCTGCAATAAATTCTGGCAAAGGAATGTCTCGTTTTGATGTTCGGATAAATAGAAAGAATTATATTTACAATGTGAATTGGTGGGCAAGCACATATGGCGCAAACGTAGAATGTATTGGATTTTGCAACGACAAAGAGTATCAAGGTGGAAGATTGGTATCCCTTTCGTTTATTTGTGAATGTGGTAACCGATTTGATACATCAATAGCGGCGTTTCAAAATGGGAAAACGAAGTGTTCTGTTTGCGCTAAGAGCATATCGCGGTTTGAGGACATGTTTGAGAAGTTTCTACAAGAGCTTAATATTAAATATGTGCGGCAATATTCATTAAATCAATGCAGAGATATACTGCCGTTGCCGTTTGATTTCTACATCGTAGATGGTGGCGTTCTTGTGGAAATAGACGGACAAGGTCACTATAAACCGTGTTGTTTTAATCACATATCATTTGAGCGCGCTCAAAAAACTTTTGAAAGCACTAAAAAGCATGACAAGATAAAAGATGCTTATTGCAAAGAAAACAATATTCCATTGATAAGAATACCTTATTATTTATTTGATAAGGATGATTCTTATAAGATATTTTTTCAAGAATCGCTTAGAGGATTAGCGTCCTCTGGCAAATAAATTATGTATTAACTGGCATTACTGAGATTACTCGTTCTGCGGCGTCCGCATCTCGTGCATTAGTAACGATCCAAAGCAGATTCAATCAGATTGTAGACGAATCTTCAAGCACTGGTCAGAGTCTGTTAAAATGGTACACAAAGCATGGAATTGCAGTTAAGGATAATGCTGGGCAGTTAAGGTCATTATATGATGTTATGTCCGACCTTGCGCTTAAGTGGAATTCACTTAGCAAGAATGAGCAGTCATATTTCATGCAACAGCAGGCAGGTGCCCGCCAATCTCAAAATCTCGCTGCACTGCTTTCTAATTTTAAGGGCGTTCAAGAAGCAACGGCACTTGCATATAATTCTTCAGGTTCGGCAGCAGCAGAAAACGCAAAAGTACTCGAATCTCTTGATGCAAAAACAACCGCATTAAAAGCAACATGGCAAGATTTTGCAAACAAAACCATTGACAGCGAATTAGTTAAGTCCTTGCTTAACTTGGCTAATGGCGCATTGAAGATTTTGAATACCGATGTAGGACGAATGATAACGCAAGTCGCATTGCTTAGCGGTGCATTTACAGGACTTGGAGGTATTGTGGCGCAGGTTCTTCCTGCTGTCATAAAATCGGTTAAATCTTTTACCTTAGTTTTATCGGGCGCCACAACAGGCGTGAAGGCTCTGACAGCCTCCATACCTGTCATTGGCATTTTATTGGCGGCATTTACTGCTTATATTACAAAGCTTATTTCCGCATATCAGAAGCAAAATGAAGCGGTTAACGAGTTGCGCAAATCTCTCGATGATGCGAATGACACATACGAAGACGCGATTACCACCGCTGCAGCAAATGAGATGCAGGCGAAGTCTTTGGTTGGCACAATTGAAGAGCTTAACAAAGTCACGCACTTGTCTGAAGAACAGCAGTATCGATATGAAAGCGCAGTAAATAAACTTAACGAACTTTACCCAGACTTAAACCTCAATATCGATAAGCATACTGGTAAAATCAAAGAGGACACAGATGCAATTTATGACCGTATCGAGGCAATGAAGCAAGAGGCGGTTCAGGCGGCGGTACAAGAAAAACGAACTTCAATATACGGCACAATAGTAAATGCTAAAACAGAACAATATCAAAATGCCGAGAGAATACGCGCGGAATTGCTTAAGATTCAGGACAGCTTCAACAGCGTTGAAGATTTAGAACAAAGAGCATCGAATCCGTTTTATTGGCTGGTTCAAAAAGATATTGAGTCCGCTTCGGCAGACGAGGTCGTAGAATGGATGCGTCGGATTTCTGTCGCCTTCCAAGGGGGATCGTCTCCGATAGGATTGGGCAAAGGAATAGGCAACGAAATTAAGTCTGCCATAAAGGCATATGAAGGTGCGGGCGCGGTTATTGCCGATGCCGAGGGTGAACTTTCGGCGTTAGAAGGGACCGCCCAATCTTTGACAGGAACACTCGCGGAGCTTAACAAAGAGAAAAATAAAAATGCCGACGAGAAACAACTTGAAAACGCAGACGATCTAAAGAAAGCATATGAGGCGCTTGATAATGCAATAAGCGATTATGGCAAGTATCAACAGTTGCAAGCAAAGACTCAAGAAGAGCTTAATGTGGCGCTACCTGGCGTTATTGATTATCTTTATGACGAAAATGGTGCGCTTACAGATGCTGGTAAAAGTGCATTGGCGGGCAGCCGTAAGCTTGCTGATTTTGCGATTGCGCAAAAAGAGGCGGAAGTCAACACAAAGAAAGCGACATTAGAGTTTCTGAGGCAAGCAAGCGTCATGGACCTTATGAGGTTCGATGGCGTTGCGCCAACCATAGAGGATATGGAAAAACAGATAGACCAAGCTGAAGACCAGCTTGAATATCTGAAGTTGTGGCGAGATGCTTATTCGATTGTTGATGCGGAAGAAAACAAGTCGTCGTCAAAATCTAAGTCTACCATCAGCACCTATAAAAAAGCATTTACAGACTGGCTTGCATATAAAGACCATCAACTTGCAATGGATGAAATCACAGAAGAGCAGTATTATGCTGAGCTTACTGAAATGGTCGATAAATTCTTTAAGGGAAGAGCCGAATATCAAGAAGAATATTGGCAATACTCTGAAAAGATTTATGCGTATGAAAAGAAGCGCATGCAAGAGTTGGTCGAAGAATCAACTAAGGCGGTCGAGGACGCGGTTGATAAAATCAACGAAAAGTATGATTCTGAACTGTCGCGGCTTGAAGAGGTTAATGATGCCCTGTCCGACCAAATTGAATATGAGAAGCTGCTCGATGAAATGGCTAAAGCAAGAGAGCAGAAAAAGCTCGTATACAAAGACGGTCGATTCCAGTATGTGCAAGATGTGGACGCAATATCTGCCGCACAGGCTAAGCTTGACGAATATAGTCGCAACAAGGGCTTAGAGGCAAGTAAGGCCGATATTGAAGCCCGCAGAAAAGCCGAGGTCAGACAGACTATTCTTGACAAGATGCAAGCTAATAGCGCGGCATGGGCAACATCTACAAGTCCCGCCGAGCGTGAGGCGTTGCACAATGCAAATGTCGAACTGGCTAAACTGCTTGAAGACAATTCGACCTATGATGCCGCAACTGGCAAATGGTCGAGCTATGCAGGCGGCACACTTGGCGCGGCTGGTGGCATGAGTCTTGTCGGAGAGAATGGTCCCGAAATGCGCATTCTTAATCGCGGTGACGGCATACTCACAAGTGGCGTTACCAAGAATTTGTTCGCATGGGGAAGCACGTCTCCGAGCGATTTTGTGTCTGCACTCAAGGGCTTAATGGGCTTTAAGCTTGGCAATTCCAGCAACACCACTGTGAATGTCAATAACCTTGAATTGCCCAATGTAACGAATGCAAGAGAGTTTGTAACTGGGCTGAAAAATCTTGCACTTCAATATGCTTACGAGAGGGGATAATCGGGTATAATGGACGAGTATAAAGAATTATTCGATGCAATTACAATTCTGATTGAAAGAAAAATGCAAAAATGCACACAAGTCTTCAATGGAATTGTGACCCTCTCTTTGAATACAAATATCACTGTCAACGGCAAGGCATATAAATTGCCAGTGTACGGCGGGAACGCATCTGCCCTTGTCGATGGCACCGTTGTTAAAGTAATCGTCCCACAGGGCGATTTTTCGCAAGCATTCATACTTATTTAAGAATAAACGGAGGTAATAGTTATGGCAAACATGAATGCAATTGATGTTTCGTTGTATCAGACTATTTATGACGCGAATGCACTGAAGCAGGACGGCATTAAGCTGTGTATGATTAAGGCTTCGCAGGGCAGATATTTGAACGGCTATGGTAGCTTCTTCAAAGACAGAAAAATGGACGAGCACGCACAGAAATGCATTAACGCTCATTTGCCTATTGGCTTCTATCATTTTCTTTGCGCATTTAATGTGCAGGAAGCCAAGCAGGAAGCCAAGAAGTTTTTGAAGGCAATTAAGCCGTATGCGCAGTATGTGTCTTATGTGGCTCT
>ERZ1034928.278-NODE-278-length-29356-cov-5.889731_pt1 | contig 29356 bp, 26 predicted proteins | sample MGYA00520627_ERZ1034928 | MGnify/ENA primary metagenome ERZ1034928 (study PRJEB33766, sample SAMN09781755) | gut metagenome | biome: gut microbiome | host: Homo sapiens | place: Madagascar | study: EMG produced TPA metagenomics assembly of the PRJNA485056 data set... | reverse complement strand
TCTACGACGCGACCTACGCGGCAAACAGGGGGCTCTCGGGCGTGGCCACCGCCGACCTGTCCGCGCTCACCTTCGAGGTGGTGGGCACGCAGGCCGACGACCCCAACCCGCCCAGGTTCGTCTCCGGCTCCGTGGACAAGCCAGTCGCCACCGTCGGCGACACGGTCACCGTCTCCTACGACATCGCCGACGCCGAGGGCGTGGCGAGCGTCAGCCCCATGGTCTCCATGACGGACCCGAGGGACGAGAAGCCCGACGACAGCGCCGTGGGCGCCTGGTCCGCCTCGTCGTACGACACCTCGTCCTCCTGGCGGTTCGACGTCAACTCGTCGACCCCGCCCGGCAAGCGCTGGGTCGTGGCCCTGGGCGTCACCGACAAGGGCGGCTGGGTCAGCACGATCTACGACGCGACCTACGCGGCAAACAGGGGGCTCTCGGGCGTGGCCACCGCCGATCTGTCCGCGCTCACCTTCGAGGTGGTGGGGCCTTCCTTAATCCCTTCATATAAAGTGATCGAAGGCGACACCTCCTCGTTCACGCAAGGAAGCTCCGAAGGTCTGACCTTCCGTTTCGATGCGCCGGCAGATAAGCTGTGTTCTGTTGAGGTCGACGGGAAGCAGGTTTCGCCCGAGTGTTATACGGTCCGCTTGGGAAGCACCATTCTAACGTTGACCCCGACGTACCTCGATACCCTTGCAACTGGCGAGCACACGGTAACTGTTTTCTATGCAGACGGGGGTAGGGCATCGGCAACCTTCAAGACGTCTCAAAAGGCAGGTGACGAGAAAACCGGGCCAACCCCTGTTGTCGATAAGAAGAGCGCCATCGACAACAAGGAAATCGGCAATGACGCGGACAACAGCAACCGCAACTCCGGCGGGAGATCAGCAGCTCTAGCTGAAACCGGCGATTATTCTCAAACGCCTGTAGCAATCGTGGTTGGCATCGCTGCAGGAGCGCTGGTAATTGTGGTGTACTCCCGCAAGCGCTCGAGCAGCAGGTAACGCTAGCGTTCGCCCAAAAGGCCGTGCGTAATGTTGATTCTGTTCCGTGCGGCCCGTATTACTTATCGTCCTTCCGGAAACTGATCATTGGCCTATGGAGTCAATCTCTTGTTTTCCATGGTCATGATTAGCCGGTAGCTAACTCGTATTTCAAAATTACTTGCAACTAACCAAGGAAAGGGAGCCGGTATGGCAAAGGGAAAAGTGGGAATTGGAAAAGGTTGCCTATACGCGTTTCTAGCGTTAATCGTCATTTCCTTCGCAATCGCGGCCCTCGCGTTCGTCGCGTGCGTTGCCGCCGGCGTTGGCCTGTGGTTTCTCATACGCTATGGCTGGCGCAAGCTCGTTGCTTCGTCGCCCGACAGCAAGCTCGTCAAGGCCGGCATGTCCATGCCGCCTCTCGCGCGAAAAATCGCCGCCGGCGTGCTGTGCGCCTTCGTAAGCCTCTGTCTTATCGGAGCCGTCGGCGGCAGCAGCTCGACGAAGCAGTCCGATACGGTCGATGAGCCGCAAACACCCTCAGTCGAGCAGCCGGCAAACCCCGAACCTGATCAATCGCAATCCAAGCAGGAAACGCCCGAAAAGCAAACCGAACAGCCTGCCGCTGCGACGCCTGCGGCCGCGTCGTTCGACTACTCCCAGGTTCCCGCATTCGACGGCACCGCGTCGGTGCAGATGAACGGAAACGTTCCCTACTTCACCGCCGATGACGTCCAGTACGCCAAGGACAACCCGGGCTATGAGCACTACGGCGAGCAGGACCGTCTGGCCCGCTGCACGGTCGCTTCCGCATCGGTGGGCAAGGAGACCATGCCCGCCGAGGGGGAGGAGCGCGGCGAGATCGGCCAGATAAAGCCGACCGGCTGGCACACGGTTAAATACGAATCCGTTTCGGGCAAGTATCTTTACAATCGCTGCCACCTCATCGGTTGGCAGCTGACCGATGAGAACTCCAACATCAACAACCTCATCACGGGCACGCGATTCATGAACGTCGACGGCATGCTCAAGTACGAGGACGACGTGGCCGCATACGTCAAGTCAACCGGCAACCACGTCCTTTACCGCGTGACGCCGATGTTTCTCGACGACGACCTCGTCGCGCGCGGCGTGCTCATGGAGGCGCGCTCGGTAGAGGACGAGGGCGCGGGTCTGCAGTTCTGCGTGTGGGCGTACAATGCTCAGCCCGGCATCACTATCGATTACGTCGACGGCAACTCGGAGGAAACCCCGCTGCTCCCCGCAGCCGGCGAGTCATCGGCATCTGGGTCCGAAGGCTCGTCTAATGCCGGCTCTGCGGCATCAGACGCATCGTCTGCGCAGGTGAAATCGTACGTCCTCAACACCAACACGAAGAAGTTCCACGTTCCCGGCTGCTCTTCGGTCAACAAAATGAAGGCCGCCAACCGCCAAGACGTGGAGTCCACCCGCTCCGACCTCTTGGCCCAAGGTTACGAGCCGTGCCAAAAGTGCAATCCTTGATTCCTAGCCAATCTTTGCAACTCGCCTGGCGCGCAACCGTGATCGAGCACGCCGTCTTAATGAAATCATGACAAATCGACATGCTTGCGAAGGGGCTGGCTCGAGTCATCGAACCCCGCATAGCAATATGCAACGCGTCGATGGACCCATGCTTGCTGAAGCTGAGATCTTGCTTTAAGCCCAGTGAATACGGCTGGGGCCTTTTCGGCGCTGATTGGTATGCATGCAAAACGAGGAGGTGTGTCCATGGAGAACAACAAACTCGCTATCGACATCGTTGAGGATGCGCTTGAAAAGGCTCGCGGCCTTAAACAGCTGCTGGAGGCCGTCGTCTGTGGGGCGGATTGCTGCCCGCCTGGTCGGGAGGGCTTGACGGTGCTGCTCGCGGCAAGCGAGGCTATCGTTTCCGACCTCGAGGGCATCACCGATTTTGCTGGCCTAGACCTTGCTGACGACAATTCCGATAGCTAGCCGTTATCGGGCTAGCGCCCGATGCATTCGCTTCGCTTCATGCGTTGTCGGCCTTGCGTCCGACGCCCCGCCGCTTCTGGGCGGCGGGGCCCGCTCCGGCTCCATTCGAAGGCTCCCCATAGGTCGCCTTCATTGCGCCTGAGCTCTCGCTACGCGCTCCGTTCGATGCCTCCCATAGGTCGGCATCACTGCGTGCTCCGCTCACGCCGCCGGGCCCCGGCGAACGGCTCTGGTGACGTCGCCGTGTCGCCGGATACCCGGCTGCAACCGCGGGTCGGCGCGGCAACGCCCGAACGCTCCTTCGGGTCGCGTTCTCGCTCGCCGCGCCTCAGCCGCGGTTGCGATACCCTACGCCTTGCTTCGGGTATGCCAGGATCGACTTTGTACGTACAAAGTCACCTGGGTTTCGCCGCCGAGGGGCGGCGAAACGGGCCGAACGGTCGACTTCGCGACCGTTCGGGGAACACCCAGCAAAACGCCCCGGGGCCCTTACCCGGGGCGTTTTGCTGGGTGTTCGGAATCTTCTTGCGGCCGCTCCTGCACGCGTAGGACCCAACCCTTTGCGACCCCGGTGCACCCTCGACAGGCTATGCGCGTCAAGGCGGCGAACAACTTCCAGGAAACTTTTCCTCCATGCTGCGCATCTCGTAAAACTTTCCTGCAACTTCTTCGCCTTCGTCCTTGACCCGCGCTGCCGAGGGGGTGCGGCTCGGGCAAGCCGAGCGAAGCCGCGCAGGGCATGGCGCAAGTGCAGCGCCAAAGCCCAAGCGCAACTTGCTCGGGCAGGGCGGGAACGAGGAGAAAGGAAGCGGCACTATGTTGAGCAGGATCCAGCGTTTCGAGAAGGCTAAGCGCGAGAGGGGCATCAAGACCCGCAAGGACTTCGCAACGGCCTATGACTACATCGCTTGGTGGAACGCGAAGGCTGCGAAAGCCAGGGCGGACGGCTTCGCCGTTTTCGACGGCGAGGTTTGCACGAAGAAATTGCACCCGTGCGAGTTCAGCGAGTTCCTCTGCTACGTGGCGGAGTACGGCGAGGAATGGAAGCTAGGCGATGCGGCGTTGTCGCGCTGACGTCAAAACGCTGCGCCGCAAATTGCGGCGCAGTTCCTTCGGGGGGAGTTCGAAACGAAAAGGGACCCCAATCCGTTCTCCCGGGGAGGAGCGACGCTTTGCTTTAGTGGCCAAGGCCGCGCGTTTGCGTCTGCTCATCGATTGCTTGCCTTCCCAGGGATATCGACCTCCCGAGCGCATCGCGCGCGAACGCCTTGCCCAGGGTCGCACCCTTGAAGTAGAGCTTGCTCCCTTCGCGCGCGTACTTGAAATCTCCGTTGGCGGCGTGCGCCATGCGCACGCCGCGAGAGGCGAGCTCTTCCTTTAGCGTCGTGCCGTTTGCAGCCGCCGCGTCAGCCGACTCCTTCAGCGCCCTGCGTATCGCCGTCTTGTCGAGCTTGCGGCCTGACATGGCCTCGCGGTACTCCCTGTAGCCAAGCCCCTTCGCCGCTAGGCGCGAACGCTCGAAGGCCTTCAGGCGCTCGCGCTGGCGCTCGGCCGAAGGGGTTGACGTCTTGTAGCGTGCCGAGCGCTCGCGTGCGGGGCGTCGCTCGAAGTCGGTGCGCTTCGTGGTCAGCCTGTTCACCTTCTTCCCTTCGGTATCGTAATAACGCTGCTGCTCGTTCCAACCCCGCTGCTTGCACATGTCCTGTGCCACATCGTGGTTTCTGCGCACGTCCGCGTTCGCTAGTTTCATCTTCCTACCTGTTTCAAGGTTTGGCGCGTTCACGTAGACGTGGGCGTGAACTATCCCGTTTTCGCCGCGTGCGAGCCTTTCGGTGCTGTCATCGTGGACAATAATCGCCGCCTCGTGGTCGGGGAAGCACTTCGAAGCCCATTCGCGCCCGAATTTGAGCATCTGCTCGGGCGTCACGTTGTCTTCGGGCGACGGCGAAAGGACGAACTCCCTGGCAACGACGTCACCTCTGAGGTGGTAGCGGTCGGTGGTGCGGTCGAGCTCGTTCCACCACTTTGCCTCGTCGTTGACGTTTTGGGTGGCGACGCCGAGCTCTCGGCCGTCCTTCTGCAGGTACTCGGCCCTTTCCCGAGCGGTCGAGAACCTGCCGCCGCGCTTAAACGTCTGTGGCTTGACGATCACCTCGGCCCCCTCGCATCGTCGATCAGCTGCTCGAGGCCGCGCGCGGCTTCCTTGTGACGATTGAGCGCAGCCATGATCTCATCGCTTGATACGATGTCGCTCCTGTTCAGGCGGTACGCTATCTGGTTCATGTTCGTCCCCAGCTTCTTCACCTGGTGCAGGAGCTCGTTGAGCTGCTTCGCATCGACCTGCGGCGGATCGTAGCCGTTCCCGAGCGCGGCGGCGCGCACGTAGGCGGATGCGCTCATGCCAGCGTTCGCCGCCATGGCCTCAACAGTCCGCTTCTCCTTTTCGGTCAGGCGCGTTTCGAGCCGTTCGGTTTTCCGGGTGCTGCTTTGCTTGCGGGCACGCGGCTTTTTGCCGTCATCAAAAGCCGAAGAAGTCATCGAAATCCTCCTTGTGCTCTTTGCTGTCGGTTTCGGCGTTTGCGCTGAAGTCCGGCGTCCAGGCCGGCACGGGTTCCTCGCGGCGCGCATTCGCCGCCTTACGGTCGAGCTCGTCTGCATGCTCCTTGAATAGGCGTGCCTCGAAATCCCGCGAACCGAACGTTCCCAGCAGGTCCGCAAGCGGTGTGGCGCTCGGGTCGGGGCCGAGCTTGGGCTCGAAAAGCCCGCTTTCTGAAGGGTTGCCGGTCTTTTGCCACAGAAGCATGCCGTCCTTCTCCGGATCCCTGCGCATCACGTCGTTGACGGTCCACACGGGCACCCTCGACTCCGAGTAGCCTTCGCTGGCGGACCCGTTGCCGAACAGCCCGAACTGCTTGCTGGTTCCCTCGTTCCTGAACTTGGAGAGGCGCTCGCCCGACAGCTCGGACCACCATTTGGCGTCGTCCTTGTCGCCGCACGACACCATGAGTTTGCCCGTGCAGTTCGCTATGATCGCGCGCTTGCCGTCCTCGATGGGTGTCGAGTACTGGTCGAGCCCGTTCAGACCCTGCGCGTATATGCCCAGGTGAGCGCCGTACTTGCGTCCCTGCTCCGATATGAGCACCGCTGAAAAGCGGGGGATTGAGTGCATCTCGTCGATAAGGAAATACGTCTCCCTGCCGGTGCCGCGCCTCTCGCCGCTCTTCTCGAGCTGTGCGTAAACCATGTCGATGAGCAGGCTCGCTACCTTGTTGGCCGGCGCGCCTGGCTTAGCGGTACGGACGATGAGCGCGGCGTGCCTCGACGTCAACGTTGGTATGTTGGCATCGTCGCCGCTCAACAGGTAGCGCATGCCTTCTGTGACGAAGGGCCTGAGCCCGTTGTGCAGCGTGCCGAGGATGGACGATAGGTACTCCTTCTCAGCGGTCATGAAGGTGGCCGCTAGCGTGGTGGCCGGGTCGTCAGCTCCTCTGGCGAGCAGGTAGCGTTTAAGGGCCGCACCCTCGTTCTCAAGGGTGCCGTTGATCAGCGTCTTCGCAACCGACCAGAGGTTCTTCTCTTTTTCTGGGATGCCGTCATCTGTGGCAACGATGTAGCAGATCGCGGCGAAAAGGCCTGCGCACGGCTGGGTGAACGAGTCTTCCTTGCCGCCCGTAGACGGGTAGAAGGCTGTGCCGATTTCCGAGGCCTTGTCGGAGACCAGGTACGAGAGCCCTTCGGCGTTGAGGGCGAGCAGGGGTGCCAGCAGGTTGACCCGCGCCCCTCTGAAGGGGTTCACCAGGTCGACGTACAAGACTTCCATGCCGCAGCGTTCGAAAAATGGTGCCAGGTGGCAGTGCAGCTCGCCGCTGGGGTCGGTGATCACGAGATTCCCGCCGCCGGACGCGATGTTGGCGGCGGCGGCGCTTATCAGCCTCCTCGACTTGCCCGAACCGGTGAAGGCGCACGTGAGAAGGTGCGTGCACGGGCTTACGAGATACCTGCCCTTGCGGAACCCGACGACAAACCCCGGTTTACCGGGTCTGCCAGGTGTCCACGCAGGGCAGGCTTTCTCGATTTTTGCCTGGCTCTTCTCTGATTTCGCGTCCCATGCGTCGCCGCTCCCGTTCACCTCGCGCTTTGCATCAAAGCTATACGCAGCCGTGATGTAGAACATAACGACGAAAGTGACTGTCCCGTAGGCCGCAAGGTTGACGATTCCGCCCTGCGATGCTGTGGCTTGAAAGGCCTGTGCGGAATAGTAGACGATGGCAGCGCCCGGATCCGGGGGCGCGCATATCAGGAGCTTGACGGGGTTGGCGCCCGCCATGATCGGTCCCGCAATCGGATAGGTTGCTAATAGCCAAATTAGCGAAAAGACGAGAATCTTGCCACGGTTGCCTCGCCACAGTTCTGCGATTGACTCGATTAGGTTCATTGCCCCGCTTCCATCTCGTCATCGAGAAAGCCCAGGTAGTTCGAGGTGACCGGCAAGGCGGCAGACTCGAGATACCCTGCATAAACCTGGTAGGTGAAGCCTGCGCTGGCGTGCCCAAGGAGGCCGGAAAGGGTCTTGGCGTCCACGTTGAGGCGCGCGTTCATCGTGGCGAACGTATGGCGAAGCGAGTAAGGGCGTCGGTGCTCGATGCCTAGTTCTTTCAAAAACCTTCGCCATCTGGAAACGAGGGTGTTGCTGACGGTCTTCTGCCCGTCTTCGCAGCAGACGAGCCATGAGCCCGTGAAGACGAGCCCGTTATCCTTGGCAAGTTTTGCCCTGCTTTGCTTCCAAGATGCGAGCAGGGCCGCTGTTTCGGGGTCGAGGGGAATCGTCCGGTACCCGTTCGACGTTTTGGTCCTTTTGACGACGTGAAGCCAACCGCCGCCGTCTTTGATGGTGATGTCGTCGAACGTGAGCGAGAGAACCTCGCAAGGGCGCATGCCGCACATCATGAGCAATTGGAACTCGACCTTACGGCAGCTCAAGGGGAGCTTCGCGATATTTGTATGGATCAGCCGCGCCTCGTCCTCGGTCCAGTTGTCGATTTTCGGTTTGCTCCTGGGGTAGCTCTTCGCAAGGCGTTTGCTGGCGGCGGCGTTCGCCTTCACGAGCCCCATGTCCACACCGTAGTTGCCTGCTTCCCTCAGCAGGCACAGCGCCTTGTGCATCGTCGGCATGCCTGCGACTTTCACAGGCTTGAACTCCGGGTACTTGCCTACGTACGGGATCTTCCCGGCGGATCGGAGGGCCTCCTTCTGCGCCCTGTTCTCGATTTCTCGGGTGCGCTTCTGCTCGTTGAGCCTGCGGGAAAGCTCGGGGATGGAGTCGAGCGCATTCTGGATATCGGACAGCTCCAGGTCGTCGAACGGGATTTTGCCGATGGTGGGCTTTATGTAGCGCTCGAAAAGGTCCCTGCTGTCTTTCGCGTACTGCGACACCGTAACGGGCTCCCTTGATTTCAGGTAGGCTAGGACCAAGTGCTCGACGGTGACCGGTTGGCCGTCGATGGGGAGGCCCTTTTCGCTGGCCGCAGCCTCGATCTTCTTGCTTGTCGCCTGCTCGAACTCCGCGACTTGGCGTGCGAGGTCGTGCTTCTTGTTGACCGCGTAAACGACTTTGACGAACTTCCTTTTGCCGTCGAGGACCTCGCGCTGCGGCTCGCTTAGGCGAATCGTCAACTCGTAGGCCGTCGAGCGCGAGTCCTTCCTGCGTCTCCTCGGCTTGCCCCGCCTTTTGTCGGCGGCGTCGAGATCATACGGTTTGTCGCATCTAACTCTGGTATCGATATCGCCCTGCAAGGCTGCTCCTAGTTCTCGTTTTCCTTCAGAAACTTGATGAGGGCGAATTTGCTCACGCGCCAGGTCGACCCGCTTTTCACGCCGCGCAGGGTGCCTTCGCGCAGGAAGCCCGTCACCGCCTGCCTGGTCTGGCCGAGAAACTCGGCGACGTCGTCTGCCCTCATCATGTAGGGGTATGGGGCGAGCGCTTCAACATACTCGTTCTCGGGATCAAGCTTGTGCAGGGCTTCTACATCGACGACGGCCCGATTTTCCATCGCAAACTCCTTTGCTCGAAATTAACAAGGCTGTCATAAGGCCGATATAAGTATAGCAAGGACATTGACCAGCCACAAAATCAAAAGTTATAATAATTTCCAGGATGAAAGGACGGTGCCTGTGAATGTGAACAGGTTCATCGGGGCCAAGGGGCCGGTCGTGCAGATCAGGCTCTACCTGAGAAACAAGGCTTTCAAGCGCTTCGTCGACCGAAGGATCCTCGATCTTGCGGCGATGGACGGGATTACAGCTGCCGACGAGATGAACGAGCACCTCGCGCGTACGCTTTTGCCCGCTAACGAGAGGGCCGCCGAGTACGTGTACCGCATCTGCACGAGCGAGGACTACGGCGTCGTGCAGGCGATGGGCGAGATTTTCCGCGAGAACGTATCGAAGGGAAGCGGGGATAGAGCCGCGTACGCCGGGATGCGGGAACTTGTGGAGTTCTTTAGCAAGATAATCCTGTGGCAAGGGGCTCAGTGGCCGTCCCATCCGGTTGACAGGGCCGAATCTTGCAGGAGCTGGCGAGCGCTCGTCCAGCGCGTGGAGGATTCCGCGAAGGGAGCTCCCGTCGACATCAAGTTCGATGTGTTGGAGTCTGCCGGGGACATGGGGGAGCTCGTGCCCGTCATGGAAGGCGGCAGCCATCCAGGCACCCCGTATTATTTCGCAACGCTGATCCTGGACAACTGGCGTGTCCTCAGGGGTTTTCGACCTACCTACAGGTTCCTTGCCGGTCTTGTTGACGCGTGCAGTTTCCCGAGGTGCGACGAATCCCGTCATCGAATCGAGTTCCAAGAGGTCGCGGACCGCTTGCTTTCTCGCTGGGATGCGGGCATCGATGAAGACGAGCCCTCCGCTTCTCGCGCCAAGATGAGGCAGGTTGGGATTGCCGACGGCGGCTACGTGCGCGTACCCAGGGAGTTCGTGCTGGTCAACCAAGAAGATGCCGCTACGTGCAAAGACGCCGTGGTCGTTGAGACGATGGGGGCAGACGTTCCCCACTTCGTCTACTTCTGCGACGATGCTGCAGCCCTCGTCAAGGACAACGCGCTTCGCAGAAGCGTGGAACACAGGATCGCCTCCATCCAAGAGGGATTCGACAGGGTCCTGTCCGACGACACGTGCTGTGTGGGCTTCTTCTTGCTTCCGGATGCCGCGAAGTGCAAGGAGCGACCGCCGTATGGGGCTGCCCTGTACCGCCTCGGGTCCGAGGGCCCTTTGCTGGGCCGAGGCTGCTGAGGTCCCTTTGAGACCCGACGGGAGTTTACTCTCGATGGGTTTTTGGTATGCTGTTTCTTGAACTTTGAAATCAAGGCTCTGGGTCGTGGACGGGTTTAGCGGGGGTTTCCCGCTATCCGTCCCGTTGGGAAGCGGATCGAGCTTCCGAGAATACGAGAAACCCCAGTTCAGAATCTTTTCCTTATACAATCGAATAACTAGCTGTTGCAGGCGATGCAGACCGACCACCCCGGCTCGATGACCACCGTGCATGCCAACGACCCGGGGAATGCGCTGAGCCGCCTGCGCACCATGGTGGGTTACGCCAACGCCGATTTGGGTCGCGACGTCATCGTGCAGCAGATCGCGGAGTCGCTTGCGGGGGGTTTGATCGTCCATGTGGAGCGCATGCGCGACGGAGGGCGGCGCGTTACCAGCATCGTGGCGGTCGACCAGATGCCCGAGGGCGCAACGGTCATCCCCCGCGCCGAGCTGTTCCGGTTCGACCCGCGCGGGGTGGATACGTTCGGCCGCATCATGGGAGCTTGGCGCGCGTGCGGCGTCCAGCCGCAGCGCATCAAGCAGCGCATGCTCGCGGCAGGGGTGAGGTTCGATCCGTCTTGGTTTTTCGGGTCATAGGAAGGCGATGGCTATGAAGGGATTCTTCTCCGGGGCGCTTGCCTTCGGCGTGCTTTTGGCGGCAGCGGTGGTGGCGTGCACCGCCCTGTCCTTGAGGTTGCGGCAAAGGGCCGAGGAAAGCGATGCTCGGGCGTCGGATCGGGCGTTGTACGAGCTGGGCAAACGCGATGCCGAGTCGGCGAAGGCGGATGCCGAAGGACCGCTTGGCAGGATGCTGCGCGATGCGGGTATCGAGGCATCTCCGGTTTCATGGACGCTGTGCTTGGGCACCGTGGGCGCATTCGCGGCATTTTTCGGCATGCGGATAAGCGGCCCGCTCGGTGCGATGCTGGGCATGGGGCTGGTCGCCATCGCCGCGGCGCTGTACGTGCTGCGCGCGCGGGCGAAACGGCGCGAGCTGCTTTCCCGGCAGTTCGTGCGGCTCGTTCCTCAGCTGTCGGCCAGCGTGAAAAGCTCGCTGACCCTTGAGCGCGCGCTGCGGGTCTCGGCCGACCATGCTCCGGAGCCGTTGCGCTCGGAGCTGATGGCGGTGCTTGCGCGCGTTTCCTATGGCATGCCGTTGGTGCAGGCGCTTGCCCGCATGGCGCAGAGCACAGGCGACGCCGATGTCGCGGCGTTGGCGTCGGCCATGCGCATCCAGCAGCGTTTCGGCGGGTCGATGGGCGCGGTTCTCGATCTGATCGCGGAGCACGCCCAGGGCCGCGCCCTCATGCAGCAGGAGCTGCGCAGCGAACTCGCGGGAACGCGCATGGCCACGGTGGTGGTGGCGTGCGCCATGCCCGCGATCTTCGCGTTCATGTTCGCCACAAACCCGGCGTTCTCCCTGTTCTATCGGGAAAACCCACTGGGGTGGGCCGTGCTTGCCGGTGCTGCGCTCATGGAGGTGGCGGGTATTGCGGCGTGCCGTCGGATCACAAGGTTCTCGTATTAGGCGCGCTCGCGCCGGTCAGGGGGTGATACATGCAAGGTCTGACGTTTTGCGCGATCTGCCTGCTGGCGATTGCTGCGGGGTTGGCGGTTTACGAGGCGCTCAACGCTTGGGCCGGGGTGAAAGCGCGCGGGCTTATGCCGGCGTGGGCGAGATCGGATCAAGCCGGCGGCTCGTCAGGGAATCGGGCCCATGCGGGCGCGGCTCGCTTGTGGTCACGTGCCGTGGAGGCGCTTGCGGATTTCGCCCCGCTTTCAATGAGGGAGCGGGAGCGGTCAAGGGAACGGCTTCGATGCGCGGGCATCGCTTTGGAGCCCGAAACCTGGCGTTGCGTGTGCTTTGCCGCGGTTTCGGGCTGCGTGGTCATCGCCGTTGCGGCGTGCATTGCGCTTCGTGCGGCGCCGGCGGTGTTCGTTTTCGTCGTTTGCGGAGCGGGGCTTGCGGGCTGTGGAGGCTTGCGGCTGTATCTGCGATCGAAGCGTCAAGCGCGCCGCGCCGCCATCGATGCCGGATTGCCCGACGCCATGGAATTGCTTGGCGTGGCGATAGCCGCTGGATCTCCGGTGGAGCAGTGCTTCCGTCAGGTTGCTGAAAGCTTGAGCGGCCCGCTTGCCGATGAGTTCCGACTGGTGGACCAAGAGGTCAACTTGCTGGGGCATTCGCGCGCGAAGGCGCTTTCGAACCTTGCGCAGCGCTGCGCAAGCCAGGAGGTCACCGCGTTCGCCGCTCAGCTGACCCAGGCCATAGAGCAGGGCGCCTCGGTGGCGCAGGGGCTTGCCAATCAAGCCGCGCTTGCCCGTTCGCGCGCACAGGCGGCGGCGCTCGAACATATCAGGAAGATGCCGACGAAGCTTGACGTGGTGCTGTCCGTTTGCTTTTTGCCGCCTACCACGTTGCTGGTGCTCGTTCCAACGGTGGTCGATCTGCTGGCGTTTCTGGGAGGTGGGCTGGCTTGAGGTCGTTTCGATGGGCGCCGCAGGAAGGAAGGGCGGGGCGATGGTGAGGCAGAGGCGTAAAACCGCGATGCGCAATCGAAGGCGTCGCGTTCCCGCATCGGGTGGCGTGTCAACGGGGGATGGGCATGTGCTCACGCGCCGCGGTTTCGTGTTCGGTTTAGGGGCGGTTGCCGTTGGACTGATTATGTACAACCCCCGAATGGCGTTTGCCGATGAACCTTGGTGGGACGGGTCCTTGATTTTCCGCGGATATGGTGCGCATTATGCCAGCAAGTTTTGGAGCGAAATCGGTTCGGTGCAGGCGGGGGCAGGTGCCGAGCAGGCGGGGAATATGTACACCGCTTTGCAGGTATCGGCGAAAACGCCTTGGGTTGAATGGGATATCTCCTCACGGCAGTTCATCAGGGTGGCTACTAAGATCACCATGGCATGCGATTTCACGACGGAGCTGTATTACCACATGAGGGGCAAGCTCGAGATAGCGTGCGGAAGCTATAACGAGCTGAATCCCTCGTATAACCTATGGCACACGGATTCGGGCGATGATACGCGTTTCACCCTGTTCCATACCGTCGATGGTGCGCCTAAAGGGGGCGTGGAAGAGGGGTCGAAGGTCGTCATCATCGACAACGAGGCAGGAGCTGGCATCCATAGGGACGGTTGCCATGTGTGGACCGATTATCGCGGGTATCCAGGATCGGATTATTCGGTGTGGATCCGGCGCACCGACCGCGATGCGATGCATGGGTTTCAGCTGAGGTCGTGGTTTTGGAACTATTACTACTATGGGAAGGACTGGTACTACCAGCGTGCCGACGATCCCCCTATCGGCTTTTCCACGAAGTGGGTCAAGCAGCGTGCGAAGCGGGTGGGCATTGCAAGCGAGGCGCAATGGGCCGGTCGCGTGCTCGTCGTCTCCCCGGCAACGGTGTCGTCGCTGCAGTTGGGCGTCGACGGGCCTTGGACCGGCCAGGGATGCGGCGTGTTCGCCGCCGCGTCCTCGACGAGGCGTCATTGGATAGCGGTGGCGCACGAAGACGAGCGCTTTGCCGGAACGTTTCGCTTCGTGCCTGTTTGCGCCGGCGACGGCTCGCTTTCGTTGGGTCAGGCAGGCGGCGGGCCGCGTTTCGGCGCAAGCGCGGCGGAGCTTCAGCGCCGCGCGGGGGCCGATCGCGCGCAGGCGGTGTGGGTGCATGGGCGAGGATCGCGCCAATGGCTTTTCAGCGATTGTTCCGGCATGGCGCTCGATCGCGTGGGGGCTTCGCGGGAAAACGGCGCACGCGTGCAGTTCCATTCGAACGGCTATGCCGATGGGGAGTGGGGCAACGAATCGCATATGTGGCATCTCGAAGACGCTCGTTTCGGCACGGAGGACGGCGGCCTGTTCGACCTTGAGGGCGCCGCAGACGGCACGGCGATCGCCGCGGGCGCTTCGCTTGGCGTTCCCGATCCCCGGACCGCGTTCAGGCCCGGAGGCGCATCGGCCGATGCGAAAGGCATTCGTTACGAATACCTGTGGTTCGCTGATGATGGTCAGGGAGAAGCCGTCTCCGAGGTTCCCGAGGTCACGGGCCGCGCATGCGTGTCGTTCGGCGGCGGGCGTCTGTGGCTTGATGCGCAACCGGCGGCGAACGTGGTGGGAACGCGCGGGCGTGCTGGGGCTTTGCGTGCTTTGAACCTATCGGCTGAAGGAAGCGAGCCGGGGCTTGCCGTGCAAATCGCCTCGTCCGGAGTGTGGCGCGATGCCTCTCAAGAGGGGGCCGAGGCGCAGGGTCTCAGCATAAAGCTCGGCGGGGATGCCGCTTCGCGCTTTCATGTGCGCTATCGCGTGTGCGGGAAGGATGGGAGCTGGTCCGAGTGGGTCCAAGACGGGCAGGAGGCTTCCTGCGGCGGGATGCCGATTCATGGCATAAGCGCCCGAATCGTGCCAGCGGGGCTTCTTGAGGAAACGGGGCGGACGCTTCAGGTCGGCGAGCACTTGGCGGGAAAGCGGCTGGCGTGCATCGTGCGCGCGACTACCGCATACCTGCATGCCGCGTATATGGGATGCGCCGTTTCAAAGCCTTTGCAAGTAGTGAACCCCTTCACCACGGTGCGCTATTTCGTGGATGGAGAACGAGAGCCTTGCTGGTCCGAACGCGTCGACGAGTCGTCCTCGTACAGCGCCTCCTCCGATGCGCGCGCAATTGCCTTGAAACCCGGGTGTGAGAAGGTGGAGGGGTGGTTCGTCGATGCCGCGTGCACTGTTCCGTTCGCGGATGGGACGGTGGTGCAGGGGGCGACGTTGGACCTGTTCGGGCGCAATATCGCCGAGGTCCGCTATGCATTGACGGATATGGCTCGGGAGTTGTTCTCTGAGCGGCGGTGCTTCGCCGATAAGCAGCTTGAAGCCGAGGTGGACAGCGAATCCATGCTGCCGCCTGCGCAAGAGGTGGCCTACGGGGAGGTGCTGTCGTTTTCGCGACGTCCCAGCGTATGGTACGAGGCCGAGGGGCGCGCAAGGGAGGCGGTCGGCGTTATCGGCGTATATGCCGATGCTTCTGCATCCCAGCCGCCGGCGCCGAAGCTGAAGGTGACGTGCTCTATGACGGCATATCTTGGATGGGCCTTGCCGAGATACGAGGGCATTTGGGTTTCGTAGGCGTGGAATACGGATCGAGCCGCCATCGGTTGGCGGCTCGATCCGGGGGGCGGTGCGCGCTGGGGCGCTTGATAAGGTGCGCGGTAGCGCCGCGCCGCAAAATGAGAGATGAGGCCGATTTGCCTTTCCTGCACGTTGTCGTTGAAAAACTCGAGATGATGCGCAGGGCGAGCGGCTATCGGCTACTGGCCATCAACCTGCTTCTCGAAGCTGTCCTCGGCTTGCGTCTGAAGCTGCTCCTCGATGGCCTGGTATGCGGTAAGGATTTGCTCGCAATCTTCGGTCAGTCGGCTTCCGTGGGCGCCATCGCGGTAAAGAAGCTGCACGTCAAGGGCTGCTTCTGTGTCCTTGATGATGCGCCATGCCTTGCTGTATGCCATGCCCATGCTCTTGGCCGCGGCGTTTAAGGAGCCGGTGTCGCGCACGCCGATGCACAGGCTGGCGATGCCGCGGCCGAACACCGAGTTGCTTTCCGTGTCGGGATTGACCACGGAAAGCCTGACGATCGGTTTAAGCTTGGATAGTTTGCTCATGAATGGTCCTTCGGTTCCCCTCGTGTGTGCTGCTATTCGTTGTCCAAGGCAGCGAGAAACCGCTCCGTGGCGCTCTCGATATCCTTGGTGGTACCGTCGATGACTTCGGTGAACCTGATGGGCAGACCGTCGAGTTCCGCCAGGCCGCGCGGCACGTCGTGGTGGCCCGATTCGTCGGCGACCAGGTCGTTGAGGCCGCAGCCGGAAAGCGCGGCAACGTTTTCCGGCAGGGGCTGGCCGGGCTGCATATCGTGCAAGGCGCGGTACACGTTGTTGCCGAACTTGGCCCAGTGGGCGGTGCTGGCGATGAGCACGGGGTTTTCGCCGCGCAGGTTCTGCGCGGCGCGGTATGCCACGGCGGTATGCGGGTCGAGCAGGTAGTCGTGCTTGTCGAGCACTTCTTTGATGGTGCGCAGGCACTCGGCATTATCCACGCTGTCGGCGGCGAAGTGCTCGCGAACGGCCTTGAACGTGTCCTCATCCACGCGGAAGCAGCGCTGCTGCTTCAGGTCCGCCATCCAGCCGGCGATCGCTTTGGGGTTGCGGCCCGTCAGCTCGAATAGCTGGCGCTCCAGGTTGGAGCTGACCAGGATGTCCATGGAAGGGGAGGGGGTCAGCACGAACGGGCGATCGGACACGTCGTAGGTGCCGGTGTTGATGAAATCGGTGAGCACGCGGTTCTCGTTGCTGGCGCAGTACAGCATGTCGATGGGTACCCCCATGCGCTTGGCGTAATACGCGGCGAGGATGTTGCCGAAGTTGCCGGTAGGCACGCATACGTCAAGCGGTGCGCCGGCTGCAAGCTTGCCGTCTGCCACCAGCTGCGAGTAGGCGGACACGTAGTACACCACCTGCGGCAGCAGGCGGCCCCAGTTGATGGAATTCGCGCTGGAAAGGGAGACGCCATGCTCGGAGAGCAGCTTCTCGGCGAAGGCTGCGTCGCCGAACACGTTCTTAGCGCCCGTCTGACAATCGTCGAAGTTGCCGCGCACGCCCCACACGTTGACGTTGGATCCGCGCTGCGTGGCCATCTGGCGGTACTGGATGTCGCTCACCCCGCCGTCGGGATACATGACCGAGATGGAGACGTGGGGCAGGTCGCGGAAGCCTTCGAGGGCGGCCTTGCCGGTGTCTCCCGACGTTGCCACCAGGATAAGGAAATCGTGGTCGAGCTTGCCCTGCTCGCGCAGCTGGGCTGCCGATGCGCTGAAGAAGCGCGGCAGGCACTGCAGCGCCATGTCCTTGAAGGCGCTGGTGGGGCCGTGCCACAGCTCAAGGACGTGGGTGTCGGCGTCAAGGGAGGTGATGGGGCAGATGCGCTCGTCGTCGAAGTTGTCGCCATAGGCCTGCGCCATAAGCTCGTCTATGACCTGAGCGGGAAGGTCGACGCCGAAGGCCTTGTAGATGCGTGCGGCGCGCTGCGCATAGGGCAGCTGAGCCAACTCGCAGATCTCATCGAGCGTCAGCTCGGGGATATGTTGCGGAACGTACAGTCCGCCGCCATCTGCCAGGCCGTTGATAACAGCTTCGGTGAATTCAACGGGTTGGTCGATGCATCCGCGCGTATCGATATAGCGGTTCTCTTGCATGGGCTTGGTGCCTCCTTCGGCATTGCGAAAAGGGGGATTATTCACGGTACGCATAATATTCCTGCGAAAGTACAGATGGAAGATGATTTTCCCGTTCTTCAGACAAACGATGGCGAACGACGTTTTCGGCAAATGAGATCGATGCCGGGACTCGTGCCGCCTAGCTGTAGGGGGGCTCGCCCTCTTTTAGTGCGGGAAATACTTGCGAGCAGTTTCGACGGATGCGGGTAGGAAGGGTGGCGGAGAGCAAGTTTGCAGTCGGAACGCTTTTCATGTCCGCTTGTCGGGCATCTTCGGCCGCGCTTCGCTCGTTCCGAAGTAAATGTGGTGAAACTTTGAAAAATTATCCGTAGCGTACAAAAAGTTGCCCAAGGGTTCCACGCAAAGTCAATTTGATGTAACATCTTTCTGTTGTATGCGTCTAACAAATGAAGGGAGAACATCATGGAGACTGCGATGACGAGCGCTGCGGTGAAGGCTGCGCGAGCTTCTAGCGTGTCCGTCCAGCAGATGCCGCTTTCCTTCCTGAAAGAGGGCGAGTCCGCGCATGTCGTCAAAGTGCGCGGGAGGGGCGACTTGCAACATCATCTTGAGAATCTCGGCTTCGTGGAAGGAGCGGAGGTCAAGGTGGTGTCGGGCGTGGCGGGAGACCTGATCGTCTCCGTCAAAGGCGCGCAGGTGGCCATCGGCCGTCAAGCGGCGTCCCATATCATCACCTCCGCGGCAACGGCATAGCGGCCGATCTGCCGCCGCAGTAGGCGAATCCGGCCGCAGCGGGAAAACGCTGCGGCCGTTCGTGCGGCTGCGCTGTAGCCGCCAGTATAAGGGCATGGAGAGAAGCACAAGAAAGCGAGGATAGGGCTAGATGGCCGAGATTCAGGGCAAAACGCTGCGTGATGTGCAGGTCGGCGAATCTGCTACAGTGCGCCGCCTTAGCGGAGAGGGCGCGCTCAAGCGTCACATCATGGACATGGGCATCACGAAAGGCGTCGGGGTGTACGTGCGCAAGGTGGCGCCGCTTGGAGACCCGATCGAGGTGACGGTTCGCGGTTACGAGCTGTCGCTGCGCAAAAGCGAGGCGGAGTGCATTCTCGTCGACTAGCATGTACGCCGGCGTAACAGCCGGCGCATCGACCGTCGATGGGCAGTGGCGCGAGTGCGCCGTTTTTTACCGGAATGAGTTACCGTAACCTAACTCAAAATGGCTTCTGAACTGGGACGATGTGAAACATCGAAACCCAGAACAGCGCAAGAAGCCGAATCGATTCGCAAGAAAGGTAGATCATGGGAATCTGCATTGCCCTTGCCGGCAACCCGAACTGCGGCAAGACGACGATGTTCAACGACCTGACAGGCGCCAATCAATACGTTGGCAACTGGCCGGGCGTCACCGTCGAGAAGAAGGAAGGCAAGTACACGCGCGACAAGGACGTGACCATCACGGACTTGCCGGGCATCTACTCGCTGTCCCCGTATTCGCCCGAGGAAATCGTGGCGCGCGATTACCTGCTCGAAGGCGGCCCCGACGCCGTCATCAACCTGGTGGACGCCACCAACCTTGAGCGCAACTTGTATCTGACCAGCCAGATTCTGAATCTGGGCGTTCCGGTCGTGATCGCGCTGAACATGATGGACCTGGTGGAGAAGAACGGCGACAAGATCGACGTCGACGGTCTGTCCCGCGAGCTGGGCTGCCCCATCGTTCCTACCTCGGCGCTGAAGGGCCGCGGCATGGAGGATGTTGTCAAGGCCGCCATCGATGCAGCTCGAAGCAAGAAAGCCCCTGCATCGCAGATGAAATTCGACGCTGCCGTCGAGGAGGCGCTCGTCAAGATCGAGGGCGTGCTTGGCGATAAGGTGGCCCCCAACGCGGCTCGTTGGTACGCCATCAAGCTTTTCGAGGCCGAGGACAAAACCATCGCCGACCTCAAGCTGTCTCAGGCCGACTTGGACGCCATCTCCGCTATCCGCACCTCCATCGAGGACAAGCTCGACGATGATGCGGAATCCATCATCACCGCTGAGCGCTACGATGCCATCAGCCACGTTGTGGACAAGACCGTCAAGCGCACGCGCACGGGCCTGACCACCTCGCAGAAGATCGACCGCGTGGTCACCAACCGCTGGCTTGGCCTGCCCATCTTCATCGTCATCATGTTCTTCGTGTACTGGCTGGCGGTCTCCGTCGGCGGCGGCGTGGTGACCGACTGGGCCAACGACGGCATTTCCGGCGATGGCTGGCTCTACACCGGCAACGCCGCGTTCGACGAGGCCACCGAGGAATACGAGGATGCGCATTCCCAGGTTGTGGCTTATGTCGAGAACATTCTGGGCGAGGATGAAGAGTCCGAGCTGCCTTCCGATGAATCGCAGGAAGTGCTCGACGCCTTAGCCGCTGAGGAACCTGAGGCCCTTGAAGACGACGCCGACGAGGACGCCGTGGCCGAATATGAGGACGCCATGGCTGAATATGAGGAGGCGCAGGCCATCGTCGCCGACTTCGACGAGCAGGCGCAAGCCTCGCACGCCGTGGCCACCATGGAGGTTGAGGACGAGGACGGCAACGTGGAGGAGCAGTCCATCACGTTCGCCGATTACCAGAAGGCGCTTGAGGTCGAGGAGCCCGATCCGTCCGACGGCACGTGGGGCCTGTGGATCCCGGGTCTTGGCGCCATCATCGCCGATGCCATGGAAGCGGCAGACGTCGCGCCGTGGCTGCAGTCCCTCGTCAATGACGGCATCGTCTCCGGTGTCGGCGCCGTCATCGGCTTCATCCCGCAGATGGTCATCCTGTTCCTGCTGCTGGGCATCTTGGAGCTGTGCGGCTACATGTCCCGCGTCGCGTTCATCATGGACCGCATCTTCCGCAAGTTCGGCCTGTCCGGTAAATCGTTCATCCCGATGCTCATCGCTTCCGGCTGCGGCGTGCCCGCCGTCATGTCCACCAAGACCATCGAGAACGAGATGGACCGTCGCATGACCATCATGACCACCACGATGATTCCGTGCGGCGCGAAGATGCCCATCATCGCGCTCGTGTTCGGCGCTCTGGCGTCCGGTGATTCGTCTGCAACGTGGTACGTGGCCCCCATGTTCTACTTCCTGGGCGTCATCGCCATCATCCTGTCCGGCATCATGCTGAAGAAGACCAAGCTGTTCGCCGGCGAGGCAACCCCGTTCGTCATGGAGCTGCCCGAGTACCATATGCCTACGGTGAAGTCCATCCTGCTGTCCATGTGGGAGCGCGTGAAGGGCTACATCATCAAGGCAGGTACCATCATCTTCCTGTCCACCATCGTCATCTGGTTCCTCATGAACTTCGGCGATGCGGGCGAGGGCTTCGGCCTGCTCGACCCCGATGCCCCCGACTACATGGAGCACAGCCTCATGGCCGGCTTGGGCAACCTGCTTGCCTGGATCTTCGCTCCGCTGGGCTTTGACAACTGGCAGGCCACGGCGACCGCCGTCACCGGCTTGGTAGCCAAGGAGAACGTCGTGGCAACCGTGGGCATCATCACGCAGCTGGCCGATTACGGCGAGGCTGACCCGCAGCTGTGGTTCGGCTTCCTGCAGATGCTCGGCGGTTCCACCGCTGCCGTGGTCGCCTTCTGCGCGTTCAACCTGCTGTGCGCTCCTTGCTTCGCCGCCATGGGCACCATCCGCCAGCAGCAGAACTCCCCGAAGTGGTTCTGGATCACCATCGGCTACCTGTGCGGCTTCGCCTGGTGCGTGGGCACCATGCTCTACCAGTTCGTCGGCCTTGCGACCGGCGAGGTCGAGTTCAACGTGTTCACCGTGGTGGCTATCGTCATCGCAGCCGCCATGCTGTTCCAGATCTTCCGTCCCATGCCCAAGCGTGAGGAGAAGCAGGAGAAGTAGCGCTGCGCCCATCTTGTAAGACCGATATCGGGCCAGAAAACCATCGATGACGGTTTTGCGAAGACGTGAGCTGCTTTAGACGGGACGTCGCCTTCGGGTGGCGTCCCGTTGCCGTTCGTAGTATTATCCAAGGGAAACATTTTTCGCGCGCCGGCATAGGCGTGCAGCTTAGGAAAGGAGTCAGGCCGTGATCTTGGGTTTGGAATTCAACCTGCCGACTGTGGCGGTCCTGCTGATCGTGGTCGCATGGGCGGCATGGGCCGTGCATCGTCTGTGGAGCCGCGGCATGTGCGACTGCCACGCCGACAGCCCGCGCGGCTGCTCGGGCGGCTGCGGCGGGTGCACGGGGTGCAGCGCCGCGGCGCGCATGGCCGCCGACATGGGCAAGGCCGTGTCCGGCAGATAGGCGAACCGCGGGCATGTCCGCGGCATAGAAGATGCTACCAAAGGGAGGGGCCGGCTTGATGCCGGCCTCTCCGCGTATATGGTGGCCTTGAGGTCGGGGGGGCGGGGCGCGCAGCGCGCCCCGCCCCGTGCGACGCAGCCGCTTCCGCGTGATATCCGGGCGGCAGGGGAGGTCTGCATGAGAAGCGCACGGATGAGCATGGGGGTCGACCGGAAACGGGAGGCCCGTCTGCTCCCGTGTCGAACGCAAACGAAGCGCTCGGGCGAGCTCGCGAATCAAGCCGCAAAATGAGAAGATTGCTTAGGAAAACTTTTCTCAAAAAGTTATTGACGGTTTACTAAAGTTACCCTATACTGACAAATGTCGATGGCAAGCGTTTCCCCCTTCGCAAAAGCCATTCGACTCCTCTCTTTCTTTTGCTGACCCGGCGGCAGGGCTCTTCTCGTCTGGCCCCGCCGTATCAGCAGGCCGACGAGGGTTCCATACCCCCCCTCTCCACCCTCGTCGGCCACTTTCTCCTCTTCGGGTTTCCCCCGCGAATTCACAAGCCGTTTGAGCAGCAAGAATGCGCAGCTATGCGCTTTTCGGCGTTATGCTGTCGCCCTGTGGTACTATGGGAATAACTATGAAAGGAGAGCCCAATGGAGAAGATGTCCAAATCGCACGAGGATTACCTTGAGGCCATCGTAATGCTTGGGGGCACTACGGAGGTGTCCGTCCGATCTGTCGACATCGCCAACAAAATGGGCGTTTCCAAGGCTTCCGTGAACAAGGCGGTCACCGCGCTGAAGGAGAAGGCGCTTGCCGAGCAGCCGTATTACGGCGACGTCACCCTTACCGAGGCTGGTTTCGCCTATGGCACCGCTATCTACGAGCGCCACTGCATGCTCTCGAAGTTCCTGCACAAGGAACTGGGCATTCCTGCCGACGTTGCCGAGAACGAAGCCTGCCTTATGGAGCATGCCATCAGCGATGACTCGTTCGAGAAATGGAGAGCTTATATTAAAAAGCTCGACCTCTAAAGGCGCGAAGGCGTCCATCGCTGAAGCTAAACCGCATGCCAGCCGCCCGTTTCCACCTTGGAGACGGGCGGTTTTCCGTCTTGGGTGCCGGCCGCGCGGCGTCGCTCGATGTGCTATCCTACCGAATGCTTCTTGCATCAAATCACACACTTAATCGAACCACATGCGCTAAGGGGCGGTCATTCATGTCACGGCAAGCTCATATCCTCTCGTTCGACGACGTCAAGCGAGGCGGTTCCCGTTACCCAGAACATCAGCATCGCGACCGGGCGGAGCGCTCGCAGGCGGGTCGCGCCCGCACGAGTCAGCGTCCCTCGCAAGCACCGCGCCGTCAAAGCTCGCCTTTGCTGTCCTATCTTTCCGAGGATGCGTTCGCGCAGCCGTATTCCGAAGAGGAAGCCTTCCAGCATCCCGCGCAGCAGCGTCGCGGCGCCTCCCGCGCCGCCCGCAAGCGCGGCGAAACCGTTGCCGAGTCGCGTCGTTCCTCCCGCGTTTCCGCGCACGAGCGCGATGAGCGCGCCCAGGAGCCGCAAGAGGGCCAGATCACGGCCGCCGATCGCCGCCGCGCAAAGGCGAAGGCCCGCGCCAAGGCCAAGGCCGGCCGCGCGTTCGAGAAGCAGTTCGGCGGGCAAGCGCCCGAGAGCGATGATTCCCCGCGCGCAGCCGTGTACAAAGGGCAGATGGGCGCAAGCCAGCGCCGCGCCCAGCGTATGCAGGCCGATGAGGCTGCGCCGTCGCGCAACCGCCGCCATGCGCGCTTCTCCAAAGACTTTCTTATGAACGCCATGGGCTCCCGCACGTTCATGATCGGCGCCGCCGTGGCGGCGTGCCTGGTCATGTCCATGGTGTTTCTGTATCCCACCGCGCAGCGCTACTATTGCAGCGTGCGTGACCACGACAAGCTCGTCATCGAGTACGATGCGCTCGTCGATCGCAATCAGGAGCTGCAATCCGACGTCGATTCCCTGCAAACCGATGCGGGCGTCGAGCAACGTGCCCACGAGCAGCTCGGTTGGGTGAAGGAAGGCGAGGAATCCGCCAACGTGCGCGGTTTGAACCTGGAGGAAACCCAGCAGGGATCCACCATCACGCCCAACATCTCCTCCGATAGCGTGCAGGCGCCCGATACATGGTACTCGCCGCTGCTCGATCTGGTGTTTGGCTACAAATAAGCAGGCAAGGGGGTTGCCATGACCGAAAGCCGCACGCAAGGATTTGCTGCAGGGTGCTATGCCGCCATCGACATAGGAACGGTCACGTGCCGTATGCTCGTGGCCGACGTCGACGCTGCGGGCGCCACCCATGAGGTTGATCGCGAATACGCCATCACCAACCTTGGCGAAGGCGTCGATGCCACCGGCATGCTCTTGCCTGCCGCAATCGACCGCACCGTCGAAACGGTAGGGGGGTATTGCGCCGTGCGCGACCGCCTTGCCGAGCAGGGCGCCCCCATTGCCAAGACCATCGCGGTGGCCACCTCGGCATCGCGCGATGCGGGGAACTCCGATGAGTTCGTGCGGCGTTTGGCGGAGCTCGGCGTCGTCCTCTCGGTCATACCCGGCTGGAAGGAGGCGGGGCTGTCGTTCTCGGGTGCATCGTGCGATTTCCCTGGCCAGGACCTTATGGTGGTGGATATCGGCGGCGGCTCCACCGAGATGGTGGTGGGCCGTGCGGGCCAAGCGCCGGCGTGGGCGCACTCCTTCGATATCGGATGCCGTCGCGTCACCGAGAAGTTCATCCGCACCGATCCTCCCGCACCCGCCGAGCTTGAAGCGGCGCGCGAATGGGTAGCGCAGCAGCTTGCCGAGCATCTCGGGGAAGCTGGGAAGGCGGGCGTGGCGCCTGAGCGCCTGGTGGCGGTCGCGGGTACGGCTACCACGGTGGTCGCGGTGCGCGATCAGATGCGCGTGTACGATTCGACGAAGGTGCATAAGGCGCACGTGACGCGCCAGCAGCTCGATCGGCAGTACTCGGAGCTTGCCGCCATGCCCCTGGAGCAGCGTAGCCAGGTCGTGGGTTTGGACCCCGGCCGAGCGCCGGTCATCGTGGCAGGCTTGGTCATCATGCAGGCTGTCATGGACGCCGTCGGCGTGGACGGGTTCACCGTCAGCGAGACGGACATCCTGCACGGCATCATCTTGGATGCGGCGAAGCTCGGATAGGCCGGCTTTCCAAGCAAGACGACGCGCGTCGATGCTTTGCGAGCGGTCCTGCGTCGCTGCGTATCGGATTTACTCGAACATGCAAAAACGGCCCGGATCGGTTCACCGATCCGGGCCGTTGCCGTGTTCGCATGGTAGGAGCGGTGGGATTCGAACCCACAAGCCTTGCGGCGGCGGATTTTAAGTCCGCTGCGTATGCCGATTCCGCCACGCTCCCGAGCGCGCTCACCATCATATCAGAAAAAGTCGCGAGGGCGTCTTGACGGCGGTCAATTTGAAGTTCCTTGGCTGATTGCGCCGCTTGTCCGGAGGGGCGCGTGAGCGCAATGCGCTTGTGGTACCATGGCAAGAAGCATGCAAGCGATTCGAATCAAGAAAGCGCTATGAAGAATATCAACGAGATCATCGCAGACGTAGCCGAACCCCCGAAAACCTTCGAAGGCTATCTGATGGCCTATGCCGATCAGGTAGGGGATTTGGTGAACACTTATCTTCCCTCGGGAACGCATCCCGACATGGATCGTTACCTGTACACGCCGCTGAAGCGGTATAGCGAAAACGGCGGCAAGCGCCATCGCCCGCTCATCTGCTTCGCCGCATGCCTGGCCGTAGGCGGCGACATGCGCCTGGCTACCAGCGCGGCGGCGGCCATCGAGCACTTCCATACCGCTGCCCTTATCCATGATGATATCGCCGACGAGGCGGAGCTTCGTCGCGGCGAGCCGTGCATGCACTGCACGGAGGGCATCGGCCTTGCCATCAACGCGGGCGACCTTGCCCTGTCCCTGGTGAACGGCACGGTTGTGGAAGACCCTGACCTTGATGACCGCACGAAGGTGCGCGTTATCTCCGAGCTCATCGAAATGACGCGCCGCACCATCGAGGGCCAGGCGCTCGACATCGGATGGGCGCGCGACGGCCGCTACGACATCACCCCCGAGGACTATCTGGTCATGGCCACGCACAAAACCGCTCACTACTCCGGTGCGGTGCCGCTGGCTGTGGGCGCCATCATCGGCGGTGGCTCGGCCGAGGAGGTTGAGGCCCTGCGCAGCTACGGCCTTGATACGGGCTTGGCGTTCCAGATCCAGGATGACCTGCTCAACCTCATTGGCAGCGAGGAATCCACGAAGAAGGATTTCCGCAGCGACATCACCGAGGGCAAGCGCACGCTGGTGGTGGTGCATGCCCTGGCAAATGCCGCCCCTGAGGCGCGCGAGCGCCTTATCCAGATCTTGTCCGCTAAAGAGAAGGACCCGGCGGTGCTCGCCGAGGCGGTCGACATCATGCAGGCCACGGGCAGCGTCGAGTATGCGCGCAGCTACGCCGAGAACCTGACCAATGCCGCGAAGGGCCGTTTGGTGGAAAAGGTGGGGCCGTCCCTGTCGCGCGACATGCTGATCTCCATGGCCGATTGGTTCGTGAACCGACTGAAGTAGGTGGGTGCAATGGAAACCATTAAACTCAACGATTCCGGGGCTGCCGTCGAGGACGTGCAACACCGTCTCTCCCGCATCGGGCTTCTAGACGAGGCCTGCGTTGACGGCCTGTTCGGGCCCGAAACGGCGAAGGCTGTCGCTTCCTTCCGCTCCCAGGCGCATCTCGAGTGCGGCGACGAGGTGGATGAGAAAACGTGGGCTGCCCTGGTGGATGCGTCGTTTTGCCTGGGCGACCGCACGCTGTATCTGCGCATGCCCCACTTCCACGGTCATGACGTGCAGCAGCTGCAGAAGGCTCTTTCCGCGCTCGGCTTCGCCTGTGGCGACATCGACGGCATTTTCGGCGCGTTCACCGAGCTTGCCCTGCGCAAGTTCCAGACGAACCTGGGCCTGCCCACCGACGGCATAGCCGGTGCGTACACGTATGCCGCCATCCGCAACCTGCATCATTCCTGGGAGGGCAAGGAAGCAGTGCGCGGCTCGTCTCACCTGGGCTTCGCACGCGCAGCCGGCGTGCTGGAGCGCAACGCGCTGTGCTTGTTCGGCACGCAGGAGTTCACGCGCAGCGTGGCCTCGCGCATGAGCAACCTGGCGCTTGCCACCAACCCCGCATCGAAGATCGTCAGCGCCGACAACCTGCTGGTGGCGCCCGACGAGCAGATGCTGCTCGTGCACATCGTGCTGCCCGAGGAGCAGACGGGCAATGCTCCTCGCGTGGGGTTCGCCCCCGAGGAAACGCTGTCCATGCGCCTGGAGTCGGCGCTTGAGGCGGCCATGCAGGCCGACCCGGCGCGCATCGCCGTCGAACTTCCCGGCAGCATGTGGGAGGACGCCGGCATGGGTCGTTCGGCCCAGCATTTCGCCATCACGCTGCTCGACGCGCTGTGCACGGCGCTCGCGAAGCGGTAGGGGCGAATAGCGAAAAGAAACAATGGTAACGGGCGGTCCACGGGGCCGCCCGTTTTGCATCGGGATGGCAACGGTTTGCCTAAAGCGGTTGGGCGTTGCGTATACTGGGGATATCGAAGCGGGGTCCGAACGCGGTCCCTGCAACCAAGAGAAAGGTCCGGTCATGACCGAGCACAACGATAACCCCATCCCGCAGTCTGAGCAGCCGGCTTCCCCGCAGACGCCCGCCCAGCAGCAGATGCCTGCTCAGCCCGCCGCCCAGCCGCAAAGCTCTTCCGCAGCTTCCCAGGTCCCGCCGGCTCAGCCGCAAAGCGGCCCCGGCGCATCTCAGGTGCCCCCGGCTCAACCCCAGCCGGAGCAGCCGTATGCGCAGGCCCAGCAACAGCAGCCCTACACGCAGCCCGTATATACGCAGCCGGTGTATCCTCCGGCGCCGCTCATGAAGCTGTCGGGCGGCATGAAGTTCGCCTGGTTCGTCATCGGCGCTTTGGTGGGCATCCCGGGCATTTTGCTTGCCTGGGTATGCAATGCAGATAAGTACCCCCAGGTGAAAAACGATGCCGTGAAGTTCTCGGCAATCGGCTTCGCCGTGTGGATGCTTGCCGGCATCATCCTCACCGTCATGATAGGCGGCATGCTCGCTGCGTTCGTGGCCGCTGTCGATCCCAGCTACTACGGCGCTTACGCCGGAACCTGGTAGCGCTGGGTTTTGCAACGACGGCCGTCCGCTACGCACGGTATCTCGGACGGCCGTGTTCGGGCCCTTGCCAGGTCTAGCTTCAGCAACCGAACGCATCCTCAGCGTTAACGAACGTAAATAATATGTTACGAAGAAGAGCCCCGACGGGGCTCTTCCGTATTTTCGGGAAACGCCGGTGGTACAATCAACCAGTTTTACAAAATGCCCGGTAGACGGGCATGCGAGTTTGCAAATCGAAGGAGCGAACATGGCACGTCCCATGACCATGGCCGAGAAGATCTTGGCCGCACATGCGGGGCTTGACGAAGTTGAGCCGGGGCAATTGATCGAGTGCAATCTCGACCTGGTGCTTTCCAACGACATCACGTCGCCTATCGCCATCAAGAACTTCAAGCAGATCGGCGTGGAGAAGGTTTTCGATCCCGCTAAGATCGCTCTGGTTCCCGACCACTACGTCCCGAACAAGGACATCAAAAGCGCCGAGCAGGCCAAGCAGGTGCGCGATTTCGCCCGTGAGCAGGGCATCACGCATTACTACGAGGTCGGCTGCATGGGCGTCGAGCACGCGCTGCTGCCCGAGCAAGGCGTTGTGGGCGCGGGCGATTTGATCATCGGCGCCGATTCCCATACCTGCACCTATGGTGCGCTTGGCGCGTTCTCCACCGGTGTGGGCTCCACCGACGCTGCCGTGGGCTACGCAACCGGTAAAGCCTGGTTCAAGGTGCCCGAAAGCCTGCTGTTCAAAATCGACGGCCAGCTTGCCCCCGGTGTCACCGGCAAGGACGTCATCTTGTACATCATCGGCATGATCGGCGTTGACGGCGCGCTGTACAAGGCCATGGAGTTCACGGGCAGCGCCATCCGCACCATGTCCATGGACCAGCGCCTTTCCATCTCCAACATGGCCATCGAGGCCGGCGGCAAGGCGGGCCTTATCGAGGTGGACGACATCACGCGCGCCTATATGGACGGCCGCACCGAGCGCCCCTATACCGAGTACCACTCCGACCCCGATGCCGTGTACGCCCACGTGTACGAGATCGACGCTGCCGACATCCCGGCAACCGTGGCGTGGCCGCATCTGCCGTCCAACACGCGCCCGGCGGCCGAATCCCGTGACGTGAAGATCGACCAGGCCGTCATCGGTAGCTGCACCAACGGTCGCTTGGAGGATATGCGCCAGGCCGCCGATGTGCTGCGCGGTCGCAAGGTGCACCCCGACGTGCGCTGCATCGTCATCCCGGCAACGCAGGCCGTGTACAAGCAGTGCATCGCCGAGGGCCTGATGGACGTGTTCCTTGACGCTAACTGCGCCGTTTCCACG
>ERZ1034928.276-NODE-276-length-29391-cov-42.071959_pt1 | contig 29391 bp, 31 predicted proteins | sample MGYA00520627_ERZ1034928 | MGnify/ENA primary metagenome ERZ1034928 (study PRJEB33766, sample SAMN09781755) | gut metagenome | biome: gut microbiome | host: Homo sapiens | place: Madagascar | study: EMG produced TPA metagenomics assembly of the PRJNA485056 data... | reverse complement strand
AGATAAAAGATGCTAAAAATGAATATTATGATAGCTGCAGAGAACGAAAAGAAATGTTCGGTTCTGCAGTGTGATTAAATATTTGTAGGATAACAAAAAAAGAGGAATAAGGAAGCCGCCAGCTATTGTCGTAGCTGGCGGCTTCTGCTTTATTGATTATTCTGGATTAGAGCGTGCAGCACTTATTTTTTATAAACATCTCCAACAACACTGAAGAAGAGCCGATAAAGGTAAGTTTATTAATGGAAGGAGGGAGAGAACAATATGCAGGAGAAAGGCAGCAGGATAAGGCAGGTATCCGGGAAAAAGATAAAAAAACAATAAAAGTGTAAATTAATGTAGGGTTTTTGTATTTTTGATTGTTGTATATATAAGAGGAGAACCAGGTAACTACACCCGGTTCATTTTTAGATAAAAAAATATTCCGTAGTATGTTACTACGGAATCAGGATTGGAAAATAAAAAAACGATTTTTGATATTATTCTATCTATAAAAGAAATTGTAATATTTTGTAGGTTTTTTGGCTTTTCAGTTGTTGTATATATTAGAGATTTTATAGTATGTGAAATAAAAATAAACAGGGGGCAAGTGATATTATGAAAAACATTAAAAAGATTATCATTTTATTATTGGCTGTAATGCTGTTGATAACAAATATTCAGCCAGCCAGTGCAAAGAAATCGAAAAAGGTATATTTTACCTGTGATACGGAGGATATTACAGTTGGAGATACCGTAAAAGTGAGTATAAAGAATTGCAAAGAGAAAGTTAAATGGAGTATATTTGAATCTCATGTAAAAATAAAGAAGAAGAATAAAAAATCAATTGTTTTTCAGCCTACAAGAGCAGGCAGAGTTGCTGTTATAGCTAAAACAAAGTCGGATAGGCACATATACGTATATGATGTTTCGGAATTTTATTATGAGGATATGACTGCATCTGCAACTCTTAATGGAATATATTGCAAAGCAAAGTATTCTGATGAGAATAAAAAATTAAAGCTTCATTTTGTTAATAATAGTGATGTTGGGGTTAATTTAAGTAGTTCATGGACTGGAGATTTGGCTGTTACAATAGTAACTGATGAAATGAAGAAAGGGTATATTGTTGATCCTTTCGAACAGGAAGACTTTATGGATCACGATAATCTGTTGCCGGATGTAGATTCAACAATAGTCATTAAAACACCAAAGGTAAGAGGGCAAATTCAAATGGTTAAAATAAATGGAATACTGTATCTTGATGAAAGAGGAATGCCATTACATGATCAATCTGGTAATGAAGTAAAAGACATTATGGAAATATATTTTGAATGATTATATGTAAAATAAGCGTAGGACCAGGTAAAAAGCCTGGTTCTTTTTATTTTTTGAAATTCTCCCATATTACAGATGTATCAAAAATTGATACTTCAATTAATTAAGAAAGGGGAGGAGTGTATGGATATTAAAGAGGAAATTATTGAAATCATAAAGGATATTGAAGACATCCGTATTCTTGAACAGATTAAGAGAATGATTATCAATGTAACAGAATAATTGCGGAATTATTCACACAAAAGGAAGAGACCAGATACAGTGATGTACCTGGTCTTTTTGCTAATTGGAATTTTTATCGAATTCATCAAGAAACTGCTCAAGATGCTGCCAGCCTTCGTCAGAGAGCTGTGCAAGTGCCAACGAGATCCTTTTTTTAAATGAGCTGTCCTCCATCTCTGCAACGTCGTTAAAGTATTCAAGAATCTGCAGGTTCTTATTAACAGGCTTGAACATATCACCCTCTCCGGTTCTTAGCCACTCTTCATTAACTTTAAATTCCCTACAAATGGATTTAATAATCGCATCTATAGGGGTATTCCTTCCGGTTTCATAATTGGCAAAGGAATTTCTTTTTATACCTATTCTGTCTGCAAATTCTTGTTGAGTAAGATTTAAAGCTTTTCTAAGGTCCTTTAATCGTTCATTCATGTGAGTTTCACCTCTTTTCTAACAACAAGAATACAGCGTACACACACTGTTGTCAATAAAAAGGTGCTAAAAGCAACAAAAAAGTATTGACAAACGTGCTAACAGGACTTATTATTGTGTTGTAAGCAACACACCAATATTGAAAAGAACAGAAAAAAGGCAGCAGGAGGTGAAAGTTGTGAGCACCACAAAAGCAGTAGCAATAATTCTATTAATAATGTCAGGTGTATCTTTCCTAACAGGCATTGAAGCAATTGTTATGAAAATTGGGGCATGGCTTGATTTAGAGTACGACATTGACAAAATAACAACAGTAGTTGTGGTTATTTCTGCTGTACTTGGAATTATATTTTTGAGTGCAGGAAAAATAGCGAAGGAGCTTATTTGAAAAAAATATCAAATACAGAGAGGGAAAATTGAACAGCACCAAAGAACAATGTAAGTGTTACAGGAATCCAGTATCGGAGCGTTGCATCCTTTAATTCTTCAATATATGCGACCCCTTTTTCAGTAATGAGAAGCCTGTTGCTTGGTTGAAAGTATTTTACATGTACAAAGCGATCCTTAATTATTTCATCGTCGTTTGTAGACTTGTTGGTAAGTCCTTCTGGATTGGATTTATAAACTACGAAAGAAATGTAGCCCAATCTATAAAGTGATTCAACAGCAGACTGAACCGCATAATCGGTCTTGAAATGCTTATCAGCATGTAAGTCGGAGTAAATTATAGTGTTATCATTTTTGATTATCGTTTTAAGAATTTTCTTTTGATTTTTAGAAAGAGACATAGTTAAAACTCCTTTGCGTTTTTTGTTTGAGTATAGCATAGGATAGGTGAACAAAACAATAGATGAGTGTGCCAGTTGTTGTATGTGAATAAATGTTCAAGGAGGTGAAAGATATGAACACAACACCAGTAATGATAGAAGATGAAGAGAGAATCTTGGGAAGGCTGGTAAAGGCACTGCCAAGGATGAATGACTATCAGAGGGGCTACCTTGTATGTCTGCTGGACATGAACAGCAAGCCAGAGCCGGAGATAGTCAATTCAGCAGGAAAGGGGGTGAAGGAAAGGTGAAAGAAGCAGCAGATATATCATTAGCGATAACAATATTTAGTTATGTAATCACGACAATCTTGATTATAGGTACACTTTATTGGTGGGATAGTATACCCGACCGTGTAAAAGACATACTTGATATTGTAGGGGACATATCAGCAGCAGTTACGTTCATTTTAATAATTATAACCGGCGGTCTTTTAGCTTGTTCGGCAATTGCTAAAACTGTCATGTGATCATTTTAGGTGTGATGAAACAGATAAGAATTAGTCACTTACAGCTTGATAAGAGCGACAAAAATGAAACAAATAAACTTATAACAGAAATTATCAATGTAGCTTTGGATTGTTTTTTGAAATATCTATATTCATCACGCAAAACGTGGCCGGAAGATGTAATGAATAATCGTGTATGAGGGGTTAAGTAATTAACTTCTTCAAAATAATCACGGATCATATCATCATCACTGGACTTGCTGGAAAAGAATTTGGGGTTAATTTTGGGAACGCCATACAATATGTAATCATTTTCCCTAAGATATTGAACAGCGGATTGTAACGCGAAGTCTGATTTAAACTTCCTGCATGAATGCAAATCACAATAAAGAATATTTCCGTTGGATTTGATTATTTTGTCAAGAACAATGAATTGGGTATGTGTCAGGTACATAGCAGCAGCATCCTTTCATAGGTAATATATTTGGCTTGGCGGAGCCTGTAATTACATTATGGAAAAAAAGTAAGGAAATAGCAAGAAAATAGAAAAGGAGAAACGATTATGTGTATGAGAGAAATGGTATTAAATGACACAGTTGAGATGATGAACAGTGAGGATTACAAGGATAGATTCAAAGCAGAATACTATCAGGTAGCAATTCGTTATAAAAAGTTGAAGGCAATGCTTGATAAGTGGGATAAAGGTACATTGGAATTTCAGCCTACATGTCCCAAAAGTACATATAATATGCAGATTAAATCAATGGCAGACTATATTGCCGTACTTGAAGCTAGAGCTGTAATGGAAGGAATTGATTTATAGAGTGTGCTGCTTAGACTTCTGTCAAGTGCCTGGCAAGTAGATGCTAACACATATGGAAAACAAAATCAAATTTATGTAATAGGACATTCATAAAAGACAATACAAATAAAGAAGAGAGGAGTTGAGCTTATGGCTAAGAAGAAGCATGAGGAAGATAAATACTATCCACCAATTACATACTATTCAGATAAGGCAATAGTAACTGTACATCATCCAATACTGACTGATGAAGAACGTGCTCGCCGGATGGAGAGGGTTAAAAAGGCAGCTACAGAAGTATTAAAGGATATGTATGCCAAGGGAACATTACCGCAGCAGAGAAATATGAAAAAGGATTAATAAGAATAAGGGGGGAAGATGTAAGGTCTGCAGCATGCACATATAAAGATAACACACACTTTTACATACGGAATCACACCTAATGTGCTGCAGGATTGCACCTTCCCCCTTATTGGACAAGCTGTTGAATAAATGAAAGAAGGAACATTGGATGAAGAAAGCAAAAGTCACAGTAGCGCAAGTTGCAGTTGCATCAATTAATATTTTCACATCAGACTGTATGGCTGTAGCCAAAGAAAACTGGTGCCAAAGTCAGGTGGATATGCTTGAAAGGTTGTTTACATGCGTATCACGTGGATGTGATTACAAGTGTGTAGGATGTACTTATTTTGGAAAACCATCAGATGCCCCGGAGAATAACCCGGATGACTGCATGTGGCAGCCTGGTGGTGAGGATGGATTTGAGAAGCCATGCGAAGGAGAGTAAGTTATGAACCCATGTATTATATGCGAAGCTCCCGGACACAGCCACCATATTGTGTACCGAAGTCACGGAGGGCTTGATAACAAATTGAACAGAATAGACCTTTGCTCGGTGCATCATAATCTCGGACCGGATTCACCCCACAGAAACCATCTTGTTGACATATCTTATAAAACCAGGTTGCAGGAACAGTACTTCGAACTGTTTGAAGAAGGTAAGGAGTATTCCATCAAAGACATAGCAGGGATTATTGGTATGTCTGAGAGGAAGGTTGGTGAAGCATTTCGTAAGGTTAACAACAATGCCGGAATGTACAGTCAGGAAGATATTGTTAGACGACTGATGGGGGGAAGGCTGTATTGAAGCAGGATGTCAGCTGCCACGACTGCTTCAGGTCGTACAGATGCATGGACAGGTCAAGGAACTACATATGTAATTGTTTCCGGGAGAAGCGTGGGGATGCAAAAAAGGATAATGCAGACAATAAGTCACATGGAAGGGGATGGGGGCATGGGCGTTGAACCATTTTACATAAATACATGTACCGAATGCCGTGCAGTGTATATGAACTGCCATCGGGAGAACGTATGCAGCAGGTGCGGTGGGTACGCCATAAGTGAGACCTGTGTCCAGCGTGACATCAGGCTTGGCATAACACAGGACAACAAATATTCATACAAAATCAATGACCAGTTAAAAGGGACCAAGTGGGAAAAGAAGTTAGTGTAGAAGAAAAGGAGGTAATTATGAAGATACGGAATACCCCGGTTAACCTGGGGATCAGTGAACTTCATCCGCACCCGCACAACCCAAGGAAAGAGCTTGGGGACCTGTCGGAGCTGACGGAAAGCATCAGGACAGCCGGAAGCGTGTACCAGAACCTTGCGGTCATACCGGGGCATTATAAGGGTGATGAGCTGGTTGAGGGGGGATACACGATTATTATCGGGCACAGGCGTTGTGCTGCAGCGAAAGCAGCGGGGCTTACCAGGCTGCCATGTAAGGTTATAGAGGGCAGCACGCTCAATGAACAGATAGCGATGATGCTTGAGGAGAATATCCAGAGGAATGACCTGACTGTGTATGAGCAGGCGCAGAGCTTCCAGCTGATGCTTGACCTCGGGGAAACAGAGGACAGTATCGCGGACAAGACCGGATTTTCCAGACAAACTGTCAGGCACAGGCTTGAACTTGCAAAACTGGACAAGGACATCTTCAAGCAGAAGACAGGTGACGAGGGCTTCCAGATGACGCTTAAGGATATGTATGTCCTTGAACAGATTGAGGATGTTGACGCAAGGAATGAAGTATTGAGCAGTGCCGAGAACTCTTCACAGCTTGCATGGAAGGCAGCCAATAAGCTGAGGGAGATTGAATGTAAAAAGAATAAGAAGCTGCTCATTGCAATGCTGGTGGAACGTGGTGTCACGGAAGTACCCAAAAGCTATGAAAGGGAGCAGTACACCGGGAAGTGGGAAAGGATTAAGGAGTACCAGCTGGATTGTGACCTGCCCAAGAGGATAAAGCTTGAAAAGTCGGACGAGCCATATTACTACTATGCAACTGACAGATATGTCAGTATTGTCCGGAAGGTTAAAAAGGTAAAAGGTGAGCCGACGGAATGTGAAATACAGCAGAAGAAGATGAAAGCCGCAAATAATGAGCTTGCAACAATTAAGGGAAGGCTTGATGGGGATATAAGGGAGTTTATCATTGGGATTGCTGATGGAAGGTATACGATCCCCAAGTCTTATGAGGCACAGGTAATGAAGGAAGTATGGGGGATTATGACCAGCCTGAACTACTGCGGTGTAGGAATGGAGTCAATGATAAATTACCTGACAGGTAAATATACATATGAAATGACTCTGGATGAAAAGGATGGCTGCAGGGAAAGGGTTGAAAAGCTGACCATGCTCCGGCAGATGATCGTATGCGTGGGGAGGGGCCTTAACAGGGATTGTAAGTTAGTGGGATATCCGTGTTCATACAAGGAGAAGGAAGGGAAATGCTACCAGTCAGTGGTCAACCTGCTTGAAGGGTATGGTTTTACGTTGGATGAGGATGAGCGTCAGCTGGTTGATGGCACACATGTGCTGTATGGAGAGGAGTAAGGATATGAGAGTATACATCAGCGGTAAGATTACCGGGACAACAGATTATATGAAGAGGTTTGAGGCGGCAGAGCGTAGGATTACTGCTGCAGGTGACGTGGCAGTCAACCCGGCCAGGATCAATGCGTACCTGCCTGCAGGGACAACGCATGAGCAGTATATGGAGGCTTCGGTCAGGCTGCTGAAGACGTGTGACTGTATGTATGTCCTCAGGGACTGGTATGGTTCCAAAGGGGTAATGGAGGAGCTGTCGAGTGCAAGGATGTTTGGCATACCAACATATTTTGAGGAGCTGGAGAACCTTGAGAATGTCGTTGCAGGTGCGATGAAGCATATCATGAAGAGCTCAGATTATGACATGAAGGTGAGGATTGCCGTTAATGAGGCAAGGGAAGTGCTGGACATCCTGTACCTTAAATATAAGGCATATGCTGAAACCGGACTGAGGCCGGAAGAGCTCGGGGCGGTGGATGAAGAGTACTGCAGGCTTTCTAGGAGGGTGCACAGGGATGAACAGTTGCTGCAGAAGATAGGTGAGATTGTCAATGACGGAAAGGTGACTGCATGAAGCTGTATATGACTACCCGGGAGATTGAATATGAATATCTCCATGCAGTTAAGAAGAGAAAACAGATCAATATACTGGCGGAACTGAATGGAACAGTTCCGCTTGCGGTATGCCATATTTTATATGAAAAGAATGTGCTGGATGTTTCAGGTTCCATTGGCAGACGGTACTACGCCATGCGCCTGATGCATGAAGGAAAAACTGCCGGATATATAGAAAGGGAACTTGGCATACCACCGGGAAGGGTTGAAGACATCCGCAGGGAGCTGCAGGAAAATGGCTGGATATTTGAGGACTTACAGAAAGAGTACTTGGACTGCTGAATGTAGTGAGAGCCCAGAAGAATTGAACAATTATTAAAAATTAATCCTGAAAACTGGGAGATTTTTTTCCAGAAAGATATTATTTTGGAATTGCAGCATTAAAAACCGCAATATTGTAATACAAAACATGACGAGTGGGCGGCCGCTTTTAGTAACACTATCAGTATATTAAAGTTAGACGCACAGGGGGAGGAACATATGGCATACAGGGAATGTATATATGACCTGGGGGATATCAGGGAGCATGAGATACGCCATGCCGGGAAGTATGGAGCCAAGGGTGAGAGGAGAGCACCAAGACAGAAGGCTACCCCGGAGCAGATAAAAAAGCAGAACCAGCGTAACCGTGAGAACTATATGCGCAGGCTGATATTGCTGAACTTTAATATTGGTGATTACTGGGTGACACTGAAATACCCGAAAGGCACAAGGAAACCGATAGACCGGGTACGTAAGGATTTCAAGAATTTCATTAACAGGCTCAAGAGAAGGTACAAGAAGGCTGCTGCAGAGTTGAAATACATATACCGGCTGGAAGTTGGTGAGCGTGGGGGCATACACATCCATATGGTCATCAACAGGGTTGAGGGGTCTGACATGATGCTCACGGACAGCTGGTCTGATGGGAACGTGTACATGGCCCCGATGTATGAAGAGGGATGGTTCAGGAAGCTTGCCGAATATATCGTGAAAAACAAAGAGGAGGCAGCAGGACAGCTGTCACTGTTTGATGAGGCTGAAAGGAAAAAGCTGACTTCGTATTCATGTTCCAGGAATCTTGAAAAGCCTGTGCCGGTCATAAAAGAGTATACAAGGAGGACTGTGGAGAGGATTGTCCGGGATGGTATCACACCGGCAAAAGGGTTTTATGTTGACAAGGAATCAGTATACAGCGGGGTTAATCCGTTTACCGGGATGTCGTTCCTGTGCTATACGGAAGTCAGGATTAAGGGGAGGTGTAACAGACGAAGAGGCTTATTAACGGAGCATGGGGCAAGGAAAGGAATATAATTGCGTTCTGCTGTTATAAAGGGCACAAGGGCTATATTACGCGGAGACAGCGTAAGGAGCACAAGTGTCTTAAAAAGAACTGCAGATGTTACATACCATTACGCAGGATGGAAGGAAAGGGGAAATAATATGTTTATCAAAGAACAGGTATTCAAAAAAATTGCGAAGCAGGCATGGAGAAAGAGTAGCCTTGTGGTCGCCCATGCACAGGGGGTGTACCACATAGAGATGGGTCCGGTAATGATGCAGGTAAAAGCAGGGCTTATGAGCAACAAGACCAAGGCGGCACTCGTGGAGCTTATCGGGGAGCTCCCTGCAGAGGGGGAGGGGTATAAGTATGGTGAAGATGCTGACCCACAGATCCTTGGGCTGTTTGAGAACCTTGGCTGTGCGGCAGGGGATGAGTGCTGTGAGACGTGTGTGATGATCCGGAACGGACATCTGTTGTATAACGTGTACCAGACAGATGATGCCAAGGTGAAGGTACTGAATTCTCTGGTAAGCCTGGTCGATGAATCACAGGTTGATGCGGAGGCAGGGGAATGTAAGCCCGGGAACCCTGTGTTGTCTGCTGGGAACATCACGTGGGAGAACAATGTCATGGCTCTGAGGGTTCCGGTGTCAGAGATGAAGTACCCGGCTGATAAGATTATACTGTCAATACGTGAAGACCTGACGTTTGACGGAATACCATTGGATTAGCAGATGCTAATATGCACTAAATATATACCACATGTAACCGTAAACACTGCACCCGGGGCTTAGTCCCCGGAAAGGGGGGAGATATGAAAAAGAGGGATAACAGCGCGAATATCAAGTGCCCCTATTACATCACTAATGGTGACAGATATGCCACATGTGAGGGTATATACACTGATATCATCAAACAGAGGTTTGCTGATGAACATGCCATTAACTCCCACCAGAGGAGGATGTGTTTCAAATACCCGAACAAATGTGCAATAGCTCGGATGCTGGATGAGAAGTATAAGGAAGTCTGATGCTTCCTTTTTTAATTTTTCCGGAAAATCGATAGAAATTCAGTGCCAAACCTATGTATTCTATAAGAGAGTTACAAAGTTTACATTCTGCGTACGTGCATATACGCGTGGGAGGTGTGGCATGGCAAAGTATGAGGAATGGCTGACAGAAGAAGGGTTGATTAAGCTTCAGGGATATGCAAGGGACGGCATGGTTGACAGAGAGCTTGCGCAGGCTATGGGAATATCACGTACTACGCTGAATAAGTGGCGGGATAAGTTCCCCCAGATGGCAGCGGTTCTTAAATGTGGCAAGGAAGTTGCTGACCGCAAGGTGGAGAACGCTCTGTTCGAAAAGTGTACCGGCAAGACTGTAGTTCTGAAAAAGCCTGTTAAGGTCAGGCATACGGAATATGACAAGGTTACAGGCAAGAAGATATCAGAACATGAGGAGATAGAGTATGCAGAACAGGAAGAGTATATACCTGCAGATACCAAAGCCATAACCTTCTGGCTTATCAACAGAAAGCCTGATGCATGGAAGAATAAAGTTGAGATAGAGCATAATGAGGATGATAATACAGGAGTGGTACAGATAGAACAGTCAGGAAGTGAGGAAGTGTTGGATGGCGAATACAAGGAAATCGAATCAGACGACGAAGAAAGCTAATATCATATGGTCACCACAGCCGCGTCAGGCTGAGTTTATGAGAAGACCTGAATATGAGGTACTGTATGGCGGAGCTGCAGGCGGAGGTAAGTCAGATGCGTTATTGTGCGAAGCCCTTAGACAGGTGCATATACCAAATTACAGAGGAATTATATTCAGACGTACATATCCTGAACTGGAAGGACTTATATCAAGAAGTGAGGAGATATATAAGCTGGCATTCCCTAAGGCAAGATACAATGTTTCAGAAAAGAGATGGACTTTTCCGTCAGGAGCGAAGATATTCTTCGGATATATGCAGCATGAAAAGGACTGGAAGAATTATCAGGGTAAAGCATATGATTTTATAGGTTTTGACGAGCTTACGCATTTTACAAGCTCGCAGTATATGAGACTTATGGGACGTAACAGACCTACAGGACCGGGGACACGTGTGTATATGCGAGCAACTGCTAATCCCGGAGGTATAGGTCATGCATGGGTAAAGGACAGGTTTATTGATGTAGCACCGCCAAGAACACGAATAATAGCAAAGCATAAGGTAAAGAATCCGGATGGCAGCAGTACAGTGATTAAGCGTACAAGGATATTCATACCGGCCACAGTGTTCGATAATCGGAAGTTGCTTGATAATGACCCTGACTATCTGGGTTCGCTGGCATCGCTTCCGGAAGCTGACAGGAATGCAATGCTGTATGGTGACTGGGACACGTTCGATGGAAAGGTGTTCAGGGAATTCAGGGATGTGCCGGCGCATTATGATGACCAGAGGTGGACGCATGTCATCAATCCGTTCCCTGTACCGGCGCACTGGAAGGTATTGAGGGGCTTTGACTTCGGTTATGCGAAACCCTTCTCTGTAGGGTGGTATGCGGTTGATGAGAGGGGCAAGATGTACCGCATACGTGAATATTACGGCTGTAATGGTACGCCAAATGTCGGGCTGCAGATGAGCCCTGTGGCGATAGCGCAGGAAATAAGCAGGATAGAGCATGAAGACCCGATGCTTAAGGGGAAAAAGATATATGGGATAGCCGACCCGTCGATATTTGATGAATCAAGGGGGGAAAGTGTGGCGGCAATGATGGCAAAGCCGCCGGCATTTATATACTGGAACCCGGGGGATAACACAAGGATCGCAGGGAAGATGCAGTACCACTACAGGTTTGCGTTTGATGAAGATGGTGACTGTATGTTCCAGGTGTTCAATACCTGCAGGAATTTTATACGGACGATCCCTTCACTTGTGTATTCAGAGTCCAATGTTGAGGACATAGACACTGACCTTGAAGACCATATATATGACGAGTGCCGCTATGTGATGATGGAGAACCCGATCACGCCAAAGGCGGCCAGCCCGGCAGCAGTGTTACGTGATGACCCGCTGGAGCTTAGTGACAAGGCTGCCAAGGTGTACAGGATATAGGAGGAATGGAGATGGAAGGAAAGGAAATGGAAGGAAAGGAAATGGCAACTAATGCAGGGGTGATAGACAAGCCGCAGCTGGAGAAGGCAACGGAGACCCTCCAGAAGTACAAGCGCGGCAAGCTGAACCTTGAGAAAAAAGTTATTGAAAATGAACAGTGGTGGAAGTTAAGGCACTGGGAGTATATGCGCAGTGGCGGCAGTAATGAGGTCAGGCCTGTGTCAGCGTGGCTTTTCAACTCGGTTGCCAACAAGCATGCGGATGCCATGGACAATTACCCTGAGCCGAACGTACTGGCACGTGCGCTTGATGATGAGGACACCGCGAAGCAGCTGGCGACTGTACTCCCTGTCGTGCTCGAACAGAACAATTACGAAGATGTATACAGCGATACATGGTGGTACAAGCTTAAACAGGGCACAGGTATCAAGGGCATATTCTGGAACCCATCAAAAAATAATGGGCTTGGTGATATAGACATACGCCAGTGTGACATCCTCAACCTGTTCTGGGAACCGGGTGTCAAGGACATACAAGATTCGCTGAACCTGTTCCACGTATCCCTGATGGATAATAGTGTGTTAATGGAGAAGTACCCGGGTATAGTGGTGACAGGGAACCCGACCATGGATGTGTCAAAGTATATATACGATGATGACGTTGACACGACCGGGAAGAGTGTGGTTGTCGACTGGTATTACAAGAAAAATGTAAACAATAAGCCGGTACTCCATTATGTGAAGTATGTCAATGATACGGTGCTTTATGCGTCAGAAAACACGGAAGAATACAAGGACAGGGGATATTATGACCACGGCATGTATCCGTTCGTGTTCGATAAACTGTTCGTTGAGGAGGGTACACCGTGCGGGTTCGGGTACATTGACGTGATGAAGGACCCACAGATGTACATAGACAGGCTCAACCAGATAATCCTTGAAAATGCCATGTCAGTAGGGCGTACAAGATGGCTTGTAAGTGATGCCGCAGGGATTAATGATGATGACCTTAAGGACCCGGAGAAGAGAGTTATCCGGGTGCCGAACCTCCGCGAGGAAACTATAAGGGAGATAATGGCACAGCAGCTGGATTCATCAGTTATCAGCACTATGACCAATAAGATTGAGGAGCTTAAGGAGACATCGGGTAACAGGGACTTTTCACAGGGTTCCACATCAAACGGTGTAACGGCCGCAAGTGCGATCTCTGCACTTATGGAAGCAGGAAGCAAGCTGTCAAGGGATATGATCAGTTCGTCATACCGTGCATTTGAGAAGGAGTGCTATCTGTGCATAGAGCTTATAAGGCAGTTCTACACGCTTCCAAGGCAGTTCCGGATAACCGGGGAGGGAACAGATTACGAGTATGTGACATTCGACAATGCAGGGATGCAGGTGCAGCCCCAGGGGATGGCGTTTGATACGGACCTCGGGGACAGGCTCCCGGTATTCGACATTAAGGTGAGCGCATCCAAAAAGGCAACATACTCGCGTATGGCACAGAATGAGCTTGCCATACAGTTGTTTGGTCTTGGGATATTCAACCCACAGAATTCCGACCAGGCACTTGCACTGCTTGAGATCATGGATTTTGACGGTAAGGAGAAGATCATCCAAAAGGTCAAGGATAATGGGACGATGTATGACCAGATGGTGCAGATGCAGCAGCAGATGTCACAGATGGCAGCAGTCATTGATAACCTTACGGCGGCAGCAGGTATCCCGACCAATGTGTCGGGGCAGGTACCGCAGGACATGGGTATGGCAAACCCACAGGTAACGGCAGGGAATACGGATACTGCAATGAGCCAGGCAGAGAGAAGCGCAGACAGGGCGAGGAATGCCGCATCGGTAGGTGGGGAATGACCAATATAGACATCAGTGTAACAGATGAATTGATTAAAATTGATATGGCCGGACATTCAGATTATGCAGAGCCTGGAAGCGATATAGTGTGTTCTGCCATATCAACACTTGAGTATATAGTCTTCGCCTATATTGAGAATAATCCGTCACAGGCTTATATGAAAAGATATGAAAGTGGTCCGGGATATTCATATATGCGTATAATACCCAAGCAGAACGGCATATATGAGGTTCTCAAAGCAGTAATAAGCGGATATGAGGCTATAGCTGATTCTTACCCGGAAAATATAAAATTAAAAAAAATCCGGAAAAGTGGGGGAAATATTTTAAACAACGATATACAATCGAAAATGAGGGACGCCTCTGACACTTCGGAAAGGAACGATGAAAATGAGAAAAATGAACTTACAGATGTTTGCGGAAGCAGGAGCACCGGCAGTTACGGAGGGTGCAGCTGATGCAGGCACTACGGGCGAAGCAGGCCAGGACGCCGCTGGCACAGGTCGTGGTCAGGAAACTGATGGGCAGGTCGACAATGCCGTGGAAGGACGTAAAACGTTCGATGAATTGATCAAAGGTGATTATAAAAAGGACTTTGATGACAGGGTACACAGGATCTTAAGCAGGAAGAGTGAGGAGATAAGGAACCAGCGTGAGCGTCTTGACAGCATGGGTCCTGTAATGGAGCTCGTGGCTAACAGATACAACATCGATGTAACTGATGTCGCTGCAATGCAGAAAGCCCTTCTTGCGGACAACAGCCATCTTGAGACAGAGGCTGTTGAGCGTGGTATGACTGTGGAACAGCTGCAGAACCTTAAACGTATCGAACATGAGAACAAGATCCTCAGGGATACAGTTGAGCGTAACAGGCAGCAGACGGAGTCAGACAGGATATATAACGAGTGGATGGACCAGGCGGAAGGCCTGAAAGAGGTATATCCGGATTTTGATTTTATCGTGGAAGCGCAGAATGACAGTTTTGCGAAGCTTTTGCGCAATGGGGTTGATGTACGTACGGCATATGAGGTGATCCACAAGGATGACATCATACAGGGTGCCATGGCAGCCACGGCGCAGAAGGTCAAGGAGAGCGTGACCAATGATATAAGGGCTAATGGTAACCGTGCGCCGGAGAATGGGACACAGGGACAGGCTCCGGCAGGTTTTTCAGTTAATGACATACGTAAGATGACCAAAGCCCAGAGACAGGAGTTAGCGAAGAGGTCTGCAAGGGGGGAGAGGATAACGTTCTGACCCCTTGCACGGAGAGGAGAAGATATGAACAGAGCAAAAAATATGGCAAAGAGTTATAACATACAGAAATTTGCGGATGCACAGACGCAGACTACATTACTGCCGGGGCTTTCCGCCGAGATGAAGACATACTATGAGTTGTCGCTGCTTGACAATGCGGAACCGAACCTGGTACATAACCAGTTCGGTGATGAGTACGACATCCCCAAGCGTGGGGGTAAGACGATTGAGTTCAGGAAGTACGACCCACTCCCTAAGGCACTTACGCCGATAACGGAAGGTGTCACACCTAAGGGGAACAAGCTGAATGTAACAACTGTGACGGCAACAGTGGCACAGTATGGAGATTACATACAGCTGTCTGACATGCTGGACCTTACGGCAATTGACAATAACCTTGTGGAATCAACGACACTTCTTGGTTCACAGGCAGGAAGGACGCTTGACACGGTCACAAGGGAAGTGCTTAACGGTGGTACCAATGTACTGTATGCCCCTATCGATAATGGGGATGGGACATTTACCACGGTAACGTCAAGGGGTGAGCTTAATGCAAAAGCGAAGCTTTCAACCAAGCTGTTCTTCAAGGCAGCGGCACTCCTTAAGGGCAATAATGCCGGTTATATCAATGATTCGTATGTGGCGATAATCCATCCGTATGCGGCATATGACCTCATGACAAGCGATGGCTGGATGGATGTACACAAGTATGCAACCCCGGAGAACATCTACGAGGGTGAGATCGGTAAGATCGGCAAGGTAAGGTTTGTTGAATCATCAGAAGCGAAAATTGCCGATGGCGGTGCCGGTGGTGCCAAGGTCTTCTGTACGATAGTGCTTGCGGCGCATGCGTATGGCAAGACCAAGATTAAAGAGGGCGGGTTGAAGCATATCGTCAAGCAGCTCGGCTATGGCGACGACCCGCTCGACCAGAGGAGCTCTTCGGGCTGGAAGGCGACGCACGTTGCAAAAAGGCTGTGTGAGGCTTTCATGATAAGGATTGAGAGTGGCTCGGAATTCTCGGCAGATGCAGACGTTAATTAGGGTTAAAAGGCGGTGTGGTGTTACCATGCCGCCGGTGAAGGAGGAAATATATGGGAGCAAGAAGTAAGGCGAGTGAGGCAGCAGGGCTTGATGAAGGGATACTTGATGAGGCAGCAGGGTCTGATGAAGCGGTAAAGCCTGACAATGCCGGTGACACTGTAAGGATAAGGCTCTTCAAGGACAATGGTGAGTACAGGGATGACCTTACGGTAGGGCTTAACGGAAAAATGTATAAGATTAAGCGTGGGGTTGAGGTTGAGATACCGAGGCCGGTGTATGAGATCATACAGCGCTCAATAGAATCTGACCAGAAGACAGCTGACATGATCAGCCAGCTTGAAGCTGATTACGAGGCGGCAATGAAAAGGTAAGAAGTACATCAGTAACGTTATGGGTGGTGGCGGCAGTCACCACTTTTCTTTTTAAGGGGGTATGTGATGAAGATACAGGAAGTGTTGGGCAACCTCGACAACATGAAACCTAACCAGTATGGCGAAGGCACGAAGCTGACATGGCTTAATGAGATTGAGCGGAAGGTGTACCAGACGATGTCCAGGCGTGAATGTGATGCCGTGGAGCATGTCATTACCCCGGAATCGGATTATGGGGAAGATATGCTGCTCCCTGATGCATACACCGGGATATATACACATTACCTCGGGGCCATGGTTGATTATTTTAATGGTGAGACGGCAAGGTATAACAACTCGGTCATCATGTTTGACCAGGAGTATGGTGAGTTTGAGAATTACTGGTACCGGGAACACAGACAAAAGAGTGATGGCAGGTTCAGGGGGTAGATATCATGTTGACGACAATAAATGAGATATCACAGTCCAGGAGTATCATCAGTGCGTTTGGGGGATATAACCACACTGAAAATGTAGGTGAAAACCAGTTCTATGATATGAAGAACCTCACGACAGATAATTACCCGGCACTGTCTTCGAGGAAAACTCGGGAGTTTGTAAAAAGGATGTATAAGCCCAATGCCCTGTCATATGCAGATAACTTATGTTATGTGGATGGGACGGAGCTTTTTTATAAGTCAGAAAAACTGTTCGATGTAGAGGACAGCGAGAAGAATATAGTAAAGATGGGTGCGTACCTGGTCATATTCCCGGACAAGGTGTGTTATAACACGGAGACTGATGAATATTTCCCTCTGGAGGCACATTATACAGCACATGGCACAATCCATGTGGAGCCGTCAACATATGATGGTGGACTGCTCAGTTATTCAACGGACAAGCCGGGAGAGGAAGACGGAAATTACTGGCTGGACGGCACCGTGCTGAAGGTGTACAGCGCAGCATATGATTCATGGATGCCTGTGGCAACAAGCTACGTACGTATCAGTGAGACTGTTGACGGACAGTTTAATGCCGGGTTTGGTGATGGGTTTGCAGAGGGTGACACGGTAACCATGTCCGGGTTTGGGGATGGGGACCTTAACGGTGACTTTGAATTGTATAAATGTGAAAACGGATATATGGTTATCGGCTCCACACCAAAGAATATTGCACAGGACCGGCTTGGACAGGGTGCAGTGTGCTTTGACAGGACAATGCCTGACATGGACTTTGTCATCGAACTGAATAACCGCCTGTGGGGCTGTGGTAAGCATGAGATATATGCATCAAAGCTCGGTGACCCCTCCAACTGGCGTTCGTATTCGGACAGGGCAGATGCTTCATATTCCGTGACGGTAGGGTCATTTGGTGAGTTCACCGGTGCCGTGGCGTTTAATGGGAGTGCGCTGTTCTTCAAGGAAGGTGCAGTCATATCAATATACGGAACACAGCCGTCCGACTTTACAATGCATGAGACCAGTGCATCAGGGGTTGAGAAAGGTTCATCCAGGTCAATAGCGACCCTTAACGGAACACTCTACTACAAGTCCAAAGAGGGTGTCATGGCATATTCCGGGGGGATACCGGTAAGGATATCCGGGGCACTGGGGGGACGTTATACTGATGCAGTAGGCGGTGTAACGGCAGATAAGTACTATGTATCAATGATGGATACGCATGGTGATTACAGCCTGTTTGCATATGATACTGTGAGGGACATATGGATGCGTGAGGACGGCAGCAGGGTAATGTACTTCGCAGGCAATGCAGGGACACTGTACTACATTGACTGTGACGGCCTGCATATGATCAGTAACAGGAGTGGGAAGACGGCGTGTCCGTCGGTACTGGTGAACGTAAAGGGAAGGTACGTGCAGCTGTGCCCGGGGATGTTCTGCCCGGGGCAGGTTTTTGAGAAGGAATATTCAGAGGATATTGAATGGTATGCGGAAACCGGGGATATGTCCTGTGAGCTTCCGGATAAGAAGTATGTATCCTCAATATCGGTAAGGCTACGCACGGATAAGTACATGAAGATAATGATCATGTATGATGGTGACGGACTGTGGGAGACCATTGCGGAGGTAAACAGGGGCATGAAGCGCACGGTATCGATACCGGTACGTATCAGGCGCTGTGACTTCTTCAGGTTACGTATAAGCGGCGAAGGTGATTTCAGGGTATATTCAATAGCAAGGTCAATAGAGAGGGGGAGCAGCATATGATACCGAACCTTACAGGGATGGATGACAGACAGAAGATAGAGGTGCTTGCAAAGGCAATTAATGAGCTGGAGAAAAAGAAGGTGCCGGAGCTCCCGAAAGGGACGTGCGTCCTAAGGTATGGGCACAGGGACAATGCCGGCTTTGGTTACGGAACGTGGACAGAGATTGATGACAGGGTTGTAACTTCACAAAGCACGTTAAGCATATATGTGAGAACGGAATAGGGGGGATTAGATGGCAAGGCAGACAACAAGTGGTGTGTCACGGGTTAATTCGTCCGGGTCCACCAGGAATTCAAACAAGTCATATTCCAAGAATACCAACAAGCAGAAAAATAAAACGGTAAATAACCTGACTTCTACGGATACCGCCTCATCAAAGGGCGGCCAGCATACGGTAAGCTACAAGGACACTACAGGGCTGTCACCGGAGGCGCTGGCATTACAGAACCGGCTGTCAGGTAAAACCGGGTATACACCGTCACAGGCTGTCCGGAACGCATATGGACAGAAGCAGAACGCAGAGAACGCAGTGGCGCAGTATGGTGACTATAAATCCAGTTATCAGGATGCAATGCAGGAAACCATCAACAGCATATTGAACATGCCAAAGTTCAGTTATGACTTCAATGCCGATGCCCTGTACAAGAACTATGCCGACAGGTACGCCATGCAGGGGAAGCAGGCGGCGCAGAACGCAGCGGCAGCAGCTTCCGCACTTACAGGCGGATACGGTAATTCGTATGCAGCGAGTGCAGCCAGCCAGGCAAATGAACAGTACCTCACTGCGCTTAACGATAAGATACCGGAGTTACAGCAGCTGGCACTGGAACGCTATAACCTTGAGAACCAGAACCTCATGAACCGGTTCAGCATACTTGGCTCACAGGATGACAGGGAATATGGCCGCTACAATGATGCAAGGCAGTACCTGGTTGATGACAGGGCTTATTATAACGATGCGTACAACGCTGAAAGACAGGCAGACATGACTAACCAGCAGTACGATTATGACAATGCAATGAACCTGCTTAAGTATTATACAGACCTTCAGGTAAAGGATGTGTCTGATGTCAACAACTGGTCGGAGGATAAGGCAAAGAAGAGAACGCATGAGGTAAATAAGACCAAGAATAATACAACCCAGATAAGCAACAGCAGTGATTCAAGCACGCAGCGTTCAAGCGATTCCTCGGTCACAACATCAAGCAGCACTTCAAACAGCTCCGGGTCAAAGGGTAAGAAGGGCAACAGCCTTACAGGCACTGCGGCGTCGGAGCAGACGATAAAAAATGTCATGTCCGAGTGCAAGGCGAGGCTGAACAGGGAAGCGGAGTTTGGGGAAGAGACGGACACCGAGAAGAATAACCGGGATGCTGTTGACTACCTTGACAAGGCAGTGTCGGCCGGAACTATAGGGAAGAAGGATTTTAATTATATAGTAAGCATACTTGGGCTTAAAGTGTAGGAGGTTGCCATGGGAGCATATGAGGAGTACCAGAAGAAAAAAAAGAAGAATGATGGGGGGTATGTATCGGCATATGATACATACCAGAAGCATAAGGCTGAAAGGGTGCAGCAGGCACAGAAGGCTGTTGGCATGGACATACCGGCGAGGATGCAGCAGGCAGCAGCCATGACGGCCAACCCGGCCATCCTTGATCCGTTCGGCAAGCATATAAAGGGGATGTCTGACAGGGCTGTCAACAGAAGGGTGCAGTCTGATTATGACAAAGCCCTCAATATGATCACTGACGCCGGATTTGAGGACACTGCACCATATGAGAAAGCCCTCCGGATGCACAAATCATTATATGACAATAATGCAGCCATTAACAGAAAGAACCTTGAATATGTACCTGAGAACAAGGATGATTATGACAAGGCAATGGATATTGTGCGCAGGCAAAGCAAAACAGACGAAGAGCTCGCAGATGAAATATCACAGGCGAGAAGTGAGCTGTTCAGGACGCGTGCTACCATGGACAGGATTGCAAAAACCAAAAAGAGATATGACAGTGATTTTGGTTCTGACAACAGACCCCCGGAGGATATATACGAAGAAAAGCGGGAAAAATATGATTCGCTTGTGAACGAGGCAGTACAGAGGCAGAAGAATAAGGAATATAATGAGCTGCGTTATAAGAATGACTTTGCGGATATAGCGTCAAAGGGACGACAGAAGGCTGATGCAGAGGAACAGAAAAAACATGATATCAAACATGGGTGGGGATTTCTCTCTAACACCAGCAGTATGGATGATGTTACCGGGGTAGACCAGTACGAATATATGACAGATGATGAGAAGGATATCTATGGTTATCTGTTGGAAAAAGAGGGCAGTGAATCAGCAGATGAGTATAAAAAGTCTATAATTGATAATATAAACAGCCGTAAGGGTCAGGCGTTGTATGAAGCAATCCCTGATAATGCGGCTGTTAAGATTGCAAGTGGACTGGGAGCGGGGTATGGACGTGCGAAGCGTTCTGTGATGCACCTTGTAAACGATATAGCCGGTGCGGAGGCTCTTCCTGTATCTGCGGAAGAACATGCGGCGTCAATGGTCAGGGAGAGCCTGGGGAAAAAGGGTCCTAAGGTCCTTGGGTCATCATTAGGGCAGGCTGCATATGATGTTCTTGAGAATACCGGCAATATGGTCCCGAGTATTGCCGCCGGTTATGCAGGGGGTCCCATAGCAGCAGCGGCAACGGTAGGAGTCAGTTCAGGGGCATCTGCCATGAACGAGGAATGGAGAAATGGGGCATCAAAAGGGCAGGCAGCAGTGTACGGAGCTGTTAATGGGGCGTTAGAGGGTGGCCTCCAGTACGCCCTTGGCGGTATCAGCAAGTTAGGCGGTAAGCTTACAGGTGTTGGTAAAGGTATCCTTGACACGAAGATAAGCAATGTGGCAGCAAGGACAGCGGCAAAGGCGGGGCTGTCAGCACTGGGTGAGGGCACGGAGGAGTACCTGCAGGAGATAATCGACCCTGTTGTAAGGAACCTTACCCTTGGGGAGGATAATAAGATTAGGTTTGTTACCGATGAGGCGTTATATGCCGGTATGCTTGGCGCAGTGTCAGGACTTGCACTTGGTGGACCGTCTGACATATCGGAAGAGCTTGCCAGGACTAAAATAACGGAATACGTCGGATCGGGCACAGACATTGAAGCTGTTGTGGGTGCTGCAAAGCAAATCAAGGAGCTTAAGCCATATGTGGAGAAGTATGAGAAATCACCTACGGACTACAATGCAGGAATGCTTAAGCTTGAATTTGATAATTATGTTGGTAAGGAGATTGCCAATGCCAAGACACCCGAAGAGGCTGACATTATATATGACAGGATAACAAAGGACGCACCTGATGAGGTAGTCCGGGTTGCTGACGAAGCACTTAGCAACGTGAAGCAGGGGCTTGATAATGTAAATACAGATACTGATAATGTAAATGCAGATACTGATAACATAAACGTAAATACTGATACTGGAAATAGCAGTATCGACACCAGAAATAGCAATATCGATACGGAAATCGGTAATATCAATACAGGAAACGGCATTACTGATACCGGCAACAGATATACAAGCCGTGTCATTGATACGTTTTCCAAAGAGACCAGGAACGCAATGGAGCAGTCACTCCATACGGCAGTGGTTGATGAAGTGACATACAAGAATGCATTTGCCAATTACTATTCATACGGACGTGCAGGCCTTAGCATGGAGACAGCGGATGGGAACGCTACATTTAATGAGCTTACTGACGCACAGAAGGTCCTTGCATACAGGAGCGGTGTACAGGACAGGCAGGCACAGATTAACCGTGCAGAGCAGAACCTCACTAAAAAAGGGTTCAGGGGGCAGGGGATGTTAAGGTACATCCGGGACAATGAATTAAGCGAAGGGATATCAGTGCCCAGGGCAATAAGGGAGCTTGATGAACGCCAGAAAAGCTCCGTAATGGCACTTAGGACATTTGCTGAGGTGTCCGGCCAGAATATTGTATTGTATGAATCACAGGCTGTTAATGGCAAAGTGACAACCCCTAACGGATGGTATAACCGGAGTAACGACACAATATATATTGATGTCAATGCCGGCGACGTTGGAGAGAGTGCAATACTTAGGACAGCTTCGCATGAGATTACCCATGCGATTAAGGAATGGTCACCGAAGAAATACGCCGAACTCCAGAACTTTGTTACCAGACAGTTCGAACAGGACGGAAGCATTGAAGCCATGATTAATGAGGAGATCCGGATTGCAAAGTCTAATGGCCAGGACATGACGCTCGAAGAGGCACTGGATGAGGTTGTGGCCAATTCATGCGAAATGATGTTAAAGGACACCGGAGCAATAGAGAGAATGGCAGCAGAATCACCTTCACTCTGTAAAAAGATAAAGTTAGTAATTGATAAGGTTGTATCTGACATTAAGAAAGCATTTGAAGGACTGCGTTCAGGTTCCCTGGAACATAAGAGGATGAACGAGATACTTGAAAGCTGGAGCGAAGTCCAGAAGCTGTGGGATGATGCAGCCGTAGACAGTGCAAGGAATGCGAAGGAAGCATCGAAGACAGCAGAAACTATGAAAAATGAAGATAATGTATTTAGCGTAAGGGATTCTGAATATGGCAAATACATAAATGAAGATATTGTAGAATTTGTAAATGAGATAAGGGAAGGGGGGATAAATTACAATAAAAGACTTGTTATATCCAACAGTATTCCCAAAAAACTTGCAAAAGATATCAAAAGAATACTGGGTATTGAAGTCAAATACAATGATTGTAAGAATATAATTACAAAAAATTCAATAGAACATATTGAAGTAGGACATGGAACAAAAGGGAAAACAGATCACTCAATGAAAGATACAGATAATATAGGCCTGATTAATTATGTTATTGATAATTATACAGATATAGAAAAAGGCAAGTTTTCTGCAGAGAATAAAAATAGTAACAATACATTTGCTGAAACAATTGTAATGAGTATGCCGTATAATGATAATAATAATTATTATATAGTAGAAGCTGTTCCAGTATTAAAAAATAAAAATGAATTGAGAGTTGTGTCAGCATATATAGGACAAAAAAAAGAGATAGCTCAAGTGGCCAATGCAAAAACGATCCCTGTCCGTACGTCCGAAACCGCGCTTAAGTCTATCTCTGATTCAAAGATAACACCTGTAAGTGAGAGTGTCAATAAATATTCAAATAATATAAGTACTGCTGAAAGCTGGAGCGAAGTCCAGAAGCTGTGGGATGATGCAGCCGTTGACAGTGCAAGGAATGCGAAGGAAGCATCGAAGACAGCAGAGGGTGTGGAGAACTCCGGAGAAAATGTACAGGGCAATGTTGAACCTGAAAAAAATGTATACTCGTACCGTAATAACATGCCTGAAGTAGAATACGGCATGAAGGAAGAGGAAAGGTATAACATATTAAGTAAAACCAATATTAACGTGGTAGATGGCAATATGCAGCTGACAGAGAACGAAATAAATAACCTTGAAATGGGTACTACTTATAAATATGAAAACTTTTTTAAGCTTCTGGGTGAAAAGTTTGGTATATACAAAGAGTATACAAACGGAGAAATACAATTTAAATATTCAAAATCAACAATAAGCGAAAGTATACATAAGGTTAAGAAGAACCCTGAAAATAATGTGGAAATAGTTGCAATGATGGCAAATACCAAAGATATTATAGAAAACGCTGTCCCGATAATTATCCATGATGATAAATACAAAGGCACTGTCAGGGAAGACAAAGGATTGAAAAATGTATATGTCATGATGGGAATGTTTGAAAACAAAGGTTCATTATACCCTGTAGAGATAGTTGTGAAAAATAGGGTGAATGGTAAAAATAATCTGTATATGGAGGTTGTACTTAATGCCATAGATAAAATAAAAGGAAACGAGATCATTAGCAAAGAGGCTGAAAAAGATCAGCGACATTCACCTCCGTCGTTTCCTTATGAAGTAAACATAACAGATGTTATAAGGAATGTCAATAGTGAGGATGCAAAATTTTTGAAATATTTCCCTAAGAAGATGTTATCAAAAGAACAGCTCGTTAATGTTGAGGAGGAGATAGAGAAAGAAAATATAAAGATTGAGTTTTTGAAAGATGGTGGAAGAGTTGATGACAGGGACATTGCAGTAGAGTACAAAAGAAGACACCGGGAAGACAATTATGTCAACGAAGAGCCCGCTCCGCAGGAAGCTGCTTCTGACATTGCCGCTTCCCTGGAGAAAAAAGGCTACGGTATTGCCCCGGAAGAAATTGAGACTGACACAGAGGACATCCGCCACTCCTACCGTGGCGACACACGTTCTGACCGTGAGATCCTTGCGGATGCGCTTATGGGTGCAACTAAGAATACGGCAGAGAGGAATGAGCTTGAAGCCTATAAGAGGATCATAGGGAAGCTTGACATGCAGGAGAAGCTCCGGAGGGAAAAGGTCAGGATGCGCAACAATGCAGAGGATGCGGCCACAAGGGATAAGTACCAGTCGGATATAGATGCGATTGATAAAAAGATAGCGCTGAATGACAGGAGGCTCATCAGGATGGAGGCAGCAGCCCCATTACGTGCGGTCATAAAACGCGAGACCAAAGCCAACGCACAGAAGGACATTGAGTATATCAAGGCACGTCATAAGGAGAGGCAGGAAAGAAAGACGATGACAACCTTGAGAAATAATATAAAGAACAATGCCGGAAACCTTATCACGCTCATTAACAAGCCTACCAACCAGAGGCACGTTCCTGAGGCACTTAAGAAGCCTGTTGCTGATTTCCTTGGGGCTGTTGACTTCATCAGTGCGTATGCAGATCCGGAAAGCTTCAACACCAAGCAGTGGCAGACCAAGATGGAAGTGTTGCGCCATACAATAGATTCGTTAAATTCCGGTGAAAGCACATCCATTGACTTTGACCCTGACCTGCTGGCGAGGATGAAGGCATTCTCATATGACAGTGACGGAAAACCGCTCCCTGCCAAGAGGCTGTCTGACATGGGCATGTCAGAGCTTGAAGACATGTATATTATCGTCCGCTCCTTAAGGATGGGAATATCCAATGCGAACAGGATGTTTGCCAATAAGCGCAGCGAGAGTGCTGAAAAGCTTGGGTGTGATACGGTTGGGGAATTATCAGTGCGTAAGGATAAGAAGAACCATTCCAAGCTGGTTAATTCAATTGATAATTTCATTAACGTAGACCTGCTTGACCCGACATCGTTTTTCCGTTCGCTGGGTAAGAATGCCGAATCTGTCGGGAAAGAGCTAAGGGCAGGAAGGAACGTACAGAAAAGGGACATCAGGGCAGCAAGGGAGTATATGGATGGGGTGTATGACCGTATAGGGTTGAGCGGGAAAGAATTTGAAGAAATCACCGGTGATAAAAAAGTACATACATTCAAGTACCCTAACGGTGAATTCAAAATGACTACCGGGGAAATCATGTCATTATACTGCCTTAAAAGCAGGAAGCAGGCAATGCAGCATATGATTAAAGGTGGGATCACGGTTGATGACTTTAAGTATAAAGGGAAGGTAATGAAGCAGACAGGTAACTTCAGGATGACCGAGGCTTTCATCAATGAGATAACATCCGTGCTTACTGAAAAAGAGAAAAGGGTTGCGGAGGCTATGCAGAGCTATATGGCAAACCAGTGCGCCGAGCAGGGAAATGAGACTTCAATGACGCTGTATGGCTATAAAAAGTTTAATGAAAAAGAGTATTTCCCAATCAGCTCTGATAAGAACTGGACAAGGCAGAACACGGCTGACGGAAAGGTGCGCCAGAGCCTTACGGCGATAGTAAACGTAGGGATGACCAAGGAACTCAACGAGAAGGCAGAGAACCCGATCAGGGTCAGTAATATATATGATGTATTCTCAAAGTATGTGGCTGACATGGCTGACTACCATGGGCTGGCAGTTCCACTTGTGGATGCATCAAAGTGGTATAACTATGTGGATCCTGACAGCAGTGGTGATTCAAGTGTTAAGCAGGCGATCAAGCGTGTATTTGGGGAGGAATACCTGAATTATTATACTAACTTCATAAGGGACATAAATGGTGATTCCAGGCGGAGACTTGCTTCAGACCTTACGGACACATTTATCAAAAACTTCAAAGCGACAGCCGTTGCCGCCAACATGAGGGTAGTTGTCCAGCAGCCGACTGCATATGTAAGGGCTGCAGCCATGATGGATACAAAGTATCTTATGAAGGCAGTCACCATGAAGCCGGGAACAAAAGAAGCAGTGGAGAACAGCGAAATTGCATGGTGGAAGTCGGAGGGCTTTTTCGATACCGGTCTGGGGCCTACATTGAAGGCACTCATTACGAACAATAAATCAACTGTCGATAAGATTGTGGACAAGTCACTGTACCTGGCCGGGAAAGCTGATGATATCACATGGGGGTGCCTGTGGAATGCGGTCAAGCTTGAGGTGGCAGACAAGAATAAGGGGCTTGACAAAAACTCGCCGGAGTATATGGAAAAGGTGAAGGAACGGTTTGAGGATATAATATATTCGACGCAGGTTGTTGACGACTTATTCTCAAAGTCACAGATAATGCGCCATAAGGACGGAGCCACAAGAAGCCTGACATCATTCATGGCAGAGCCGATCAAGACCTATAACATGCTGAGGAATGCTGTTGCATCAAAGGCTCCGAAGGCGATAATCAGGACATCGGCGGTATTCGTTGTCAGTGCCGCTGCAAATGCAGCATTAGCGGCCGTTGTTGATGCAATGAGGAGCCTGTCAGGGGATGATGACAAGGATAAAGGTTATGGTGAAAGATGGATGGACAGCTTTCTTCAGAATATGGCTGATAATGCTAATCCGTTAAACCTTGTCCCATATCTAAGGGACCTCGTAAACGCATGTGCCGGGTACAGCTCCAACAAGGATGAGACTGTATGGATGACCAGCACAGTCAAGGCCTGTCAGGAGATATATAAGGCTGTCAATGGGGATTCAAAGAAAACACCGGCACAGATCACGGCATTGTGTGCCAAGGCCATATCACAGATGTCAGGGATACCTGTGGCGAACGCATTCAGGACGGTTGATTCAATATATAATGAAATCAACGCAACTGTCCTCGGAAAGAAGTCACTGGGATATTACGCCGAAAAGGCAGCAGTCTCACGTATGGAGGGTGACATTAAGGAATATGAATCCATTGTTAAAAGTCTGCAGGAGGATGGTTACACACTCGAAGATATCAATAAAAAAGTGCGTTCACATACGGCCAAACTCAACAAGTCGGAAAAAGAAGCCGAAAAGGCAACGGCGGAAGGTGATGAAGAGCCTGACACCGGGGAATCCATGTACAAGGCAGGGGATGTGTTGAGCCTGGTAAAAAAGGATGACATAACATATGCCAATGAGGTTATGGAAAGTATGTTCCAGACAGAGCTTGCCGGCACACCCGACCGGTACGAAGCCTACAAGAAGGTCAAGGCGAGCCTTAAGGCACAGATATCAAAGCATTACAAGACGCTTGAATTTGATGACCGGCTTCAGTTCAGCAAGTCAATCCGTAAGCTCGTGCTTGCCAAGCAGTACATCTACACCAACAATGACATAAAAACCCTTGAAAGGACCATTGCAAAAGAAAAAAGTGAAAAAACAAAAAATAATCCGGAAAAGTGGGAGATTTATTCTCCCGCTTTTTTGTATAGTAGAGGAAAGAGAGGTGAAAGTGATGTTGGATGTAACTAATAAAGTGATTATACCGCTTGATAAGCCGGCAACAAGGGTGGTCATCCCGGTAAAACAGAATAATAAGAATTCAAGGAGGATAATATTCACTTTAACACAGAATGGCAGCGTATATGACATTGCAGATGTCCGGATGGCAGCAGTACGTGGAACCAAGCCGGATGGGAACAGCATATATAATGACTGCATTATCAAGGGAAACCAGCTCATCTATGAGGTGACCTCGCAGACAATAGCTGCTACCGGCAGGGTTACGTGTGAGCTGGTATTGTTTGGGGATAACAGGGAGGAGATTGTTTCAGCTGATTTTATCATCGAAGTGTACCCACAGGTGTTTGGTGATGGGGTTATCGAATCAAGCAATGAATATAAAGTGCTGGAGTATTGCGTTGAGGCGTGCAATGAAGAGAGGAACAAGGCAGAGCAGGCAGCAGAGAGGGCAGAGGAAAACAGGGAAGCTGCAGAGCAGGCGGGCAATAGTGCCGCCGCCAGCCTGGAAAAGCTCCTGGAAACCGCACAGGAGAACGTGATAGAAACTGTAAAAGTTAACGGAACGGAGATTATACCAGAAGATAAAGCTGTGGACATAAAAGTGCCAACTAAGTTAAGCAGTCTTGAAAACGATGAAGGCTACGTTGGCAGGGATAATCCGGTATTCACAGGAAAACTTTCAGTGAACAGAGAAGCTGGAGAAATGGAAGGTGATTATTCAAGCACACTTGGGTATGGTTGCGTTGCAAGTGGCGGCGCTTCACATGCGGAAGGTGCCGGAACAACAGCAAGTGGTGGAGTTTCACATGCGGAAGGAAGTGAAACAAAGGCAATTGGTAATGTTTCACATGCAGAAGGGAGTCTTACAGAGGCAAAAGGCGAAGTTTCGCATGCAGAAGGTAATGGAACAACAGCAAGTGGAATTGGTTCGCATGCAGAAGGTATTGAAACAACAGTAAATGGAAGTGGTTCGCATGCA
>ERZ1034928.275-NODE-275-length-29408-cov-4.999659_pt1 | contig 29408 bp, 29 predicted proteins | sample MGYA00520627_ERZ1034928 | MGnify/ENA primary metagenome ERZ1034928 (study PRJEB33766, sample SAMN09781755) | gut metagenome | biome: gut microbiome | host: Homo sapiens | place: Madagascar | study: EMG produced TPA metagenomics assembly of the PRJNA485056 data set... | reverse complement strand
AGGTTAGGATGCACATGGGTAGCAACAAGCTGTTCGCGCTGTTCGCGCGTATCGCTCTTATCGCCATTTCGGCTTTATCGGCGTGCGCACTTGCTGCATGCGTTTCCCCAAGTCCAAGCGAACCTTCGCATTCAAACGAGCTCAAAACCCTGGTGATCGGCACCGACCCGTATCCGCCGTTCGTCTCCGACGATGCGGAAGGCAATGCGAGCGGCATCGATGTCGATATCCTCACCGAGGCGTTCAGCCGTATCGGCTATAAGCCGGAGTTCAAATATATTGCTTGGGAGAAGAAAAACGAGATGCTTGCCAGCGGCGAGCTTGATTGCATAGCCGGCTGTTTTTCTATGACGGGTCGCGAGGTCGATTATCGATGGGCTGGACCCTATATGAAGAGTCGCCAAGTGGTGGCGGTGGAGCCTTCAAGCCCCATCACCTCGTTTGCCGACCTTGAGGGCAAAACCATTGCCGTGCAATCTACTACCAAGCCAGAAGGCATCCTGTTAAACCACACGAACCCCGACGTGCCGGAGACGGTAAGCGTTCTGAGCTTCTCCGATCGCTCGTACCTTGTCCCCGCTCTTTTGAAGGGTTACGTGGACGCCATTGCGGCTCATGAGACCTCCATCTTGCAATACGAGCAGGATTATGGGGTCGATGTGCGCATTCTGAATGATTCTTTGCTCAATGTCGGCCTTGGGTGCGCGTTCGACGTCAACGACGATCGCGGCATCGACGTTGCACTTGCGGGCGCGTTTCGGGACATGATAGACGACGGCACCATGCGCACGATCCTCTCGAAGTACTACGAAGATCCCTCGCCGTATCTGCGAGTAGGCGATGTGCGTGGCTAGAAACAATCATCCCGGCAGACGCTTTTGGGCAATCGTCATCACTGTTGGGGTTGCTGTGGCGTGCGTGAGCGGCCTGATCAGCTTCGGCTCGATGTTCCGGCAAGCCGCTGAGTGCTCTGACAACGTGGTCGCCTTCGCAAAGTCGCAGAGCCTGATTTATGACTCATTCAATGATTCCGCCGCTATGACCAGTCAGGTGCTTGCGCTTGAAAACGCGGCGCAACTTGCTCGTAATATCTCCTACAGCATTGACGGCATCGACCAAGCCGGTCTTGAGGGATCCGCGCGGCAGCTTGGCTTGTCGAACGCTTTCGTGTTGTCCGCCGATGGTCAGCTTGTGTGGTCATACTCCAATAACGACGTCACCTTCGACATGGTGCAACAGGAGGTGACCGACGAAGTGGCTCTCGAGGTGATCGATGATTATAGGAAAATGTACGCTACGCGTATCGTTTTAGATGACGGATCGTACATCGATGTGGGTTGTGCGGCGCGTATCGACGAGCCGGGCATGGTCGTTGCGGGTTACTATACAAGCGAGGCGTTCTCGAATCGTTATCTGCTGTCGTTGCAGAATATGCTGGCGGGTTACGATGTGCGGGGCAGCGGCGATATCGTCGTGGAATCCGACGGCAAGGTGGTTGCGGCCAACATGCTCCCGAATCAGGTGAGCGGGGATATCCAGCTTGATCCTGTTGATGCGAAGGTCGTCGAGGACATCAAAAGCCGCTGCACGCTTGGCGAGACCACGCTGTTGCTTTCGGGGTCGAAGTCCTATGTTGCCTCCCTTGACAAGGCCCGTGACTACTACGTGTACACATTCATGCCCGTTTCGTCTTGTTTGGGCGAAGTCGCCGGGTTCGTAGCCGTTGCCCTTGCGCTGTACAGCGTCGTGGTCGCCGTGTTCGCTCTTTCCAGACGCAAATCCGAGCACGAGCACCTTCATGAGCTCGTGGTTCAGGAACGCGAATATGCGGAACGCCTTGCGAAGTCGGCACATCAGGCGCAAATCGCGAACAGGGCCAAAACCGAGTTCCTGCAGCGCATGAGCCACGATATCCGTACGCCTATCAACGGTATCCGGGGCATGGTGGAAGTCGCCAATGCTTACGACCATGATCTTGCCAAGCAGCGCGATTGCCGGCAGAAGATCTGGGCGGCATCGGGCATCCTTTCCGACTTGGTCAATGAGGTCCTTGACATGAGCAAGCTCGAAAGCGGCGAAGTGGAGCTCGATTTGCGCCCCGTGGATCTCATAGAGCTCATCAACGAGGTTTGCCAGATCATGGAGCGTCAGGCGCAGCAACTTGGCGTGACCATCAGCTGCGATCTAAGCGGGGTTGTTCATCCCTCGATCGTGGCGAGCCCGCTTCATCTGAAGCGGCTGATCATGAACATCGCGAGCAATGCGGTGAAATACAACAAGCCGGGCGGCGCGGTACGCGTCACCTGCACGGAGCAGGCGAATGAAGGCGAAGTCGCCGTGTACGATATCGTTATCGCCGATACCGGAATCGGCATGAGACCTGATTTCCAGGCGCGTATGTTCGAACCGTTTGCACGAGAGCAGCAAAAGGACGCCGAGCACGCGACCGGCACGGGTTTGGGAACCGCGATCGCCAAGCAACTTGCGGAGCTTATGGGCGGCGGCGTTGCGTATGAGAGTCAGTTGGGCGTCGGCACAACCTGCACCATCACCTTGCCGTTGATCATCGACCTCGATGCGTCATCGGGGCCGGTCGATCGTCATGCGCCTGATATGGTCACGTTAGACGGTTTGAGCGTGCTGCTGGTCGAGGATAACGACCTGAATCGTGAGATCGCGGAATTCGTGCTCTTCAATGCTGGCGCGAAGGTGGCGTGCGTGGATGACGGCGTCGAGGCGGTAAGCGCGTTCGAGCAGGCGGATGCGGGCACGTATGACCTGATTCTCATGGATATCATGATGCCCAATATGGACGGATACGAGGCAACGCGCGCCATTCGCTCGCTTGAGCGCGACGACGCGCGCACCATTCCCGTTGTTGCCATGAGCGCAAACGCCTTCACCGAGGATAAGGTCCGCTGCCGAGAAGCCGGTATGGACGAGCATCTTGCCAAACCTATCGATTCGCAGAAGCTCATCGAGGCCTTGTCTAAGATCTTGGCGGTGAAGGGGAGGTAAGCTAGCGCGATAAGGTTTGCGCGGCACGGCTTTCGATCGGTGTGGACGTGCGGCGTTGACAACAGCACGTCAGGCGAGGGCATTGCGTCGGCAACGGCGCTGCTGGCCGACGTCGTGCGCTCGAAGGACGTGTTCTTCAGATGCGGCGAACGACCCGTCCAATCGATTAGCGCCGATTTTGACGCATATGCCGCTCAAATGTGCGCGTGAAGGCGTAGGGTGAAATGAAAGGAACCGGCCCCGGGGTTGTTCCGGAACCGGTTCCTTGCGGTATCGATCTTGCTAGATAGCTCGTCCAAGCGCCTGTTGCTTTGGTAGGCAAACGTGTTTTGCGCCACGCTACTCGGTTGCTTGCGCAGCGTTAGCTGCCGTGTCGCGAATCACATGAGGCTGCTGTCGCGACTCCTTTGCAACGCGGATCTTCAGCACCCCGAATATCAAAGCAACCAACCCGATAGCGGCGCATGCCATATAAGCTGCGCTCGTGCCGGCAACCGTTGCCTCGACGGTTGCGGCGCCTTGCAGGGCCGCGGTCGAGGTGACCGTGGTCATAAGCGTGACGATGATGGCGGTTCCCAGGCCGCCTGCAACCTGGCGCCCGGTGTTGGCGATGGCGTTTCCGTGAGCGATCTGGCTGTTCTCAAGCGCGTTGATGCCCCAGGTGTTCACCGGCATGTTAGCCAAGGACTGACCTGCCGCTTGGGCGGCGCACAACACCGCCACCATCAAGATCGAGCTGCTTGCATCCATGCGCGAAAGAGCGAACAGCGCCGCAGTCATGAGCGTCAACCCGCCCACGGAAATGGCTCGCGGGCCGAACTTGTCGAAGACCACGCCCGAGATAGGGCTGATAAGAATGCCGACTGCGGCGGCGGGAAGCATCGCCATGCCCGTTTGCAGCGCCGTCGCGCCCATCGCGGTCTGCAGCAAAATGGGCAGAATGGTGTTGGTGACCAGGCATGCCGCGTTGATAAGGGTGACGACGATGGCGGCCACGGCGAAATCGCTCGATTTCAGGCACCTCAGATCGAGCAGAGGGTCTTCCAAGCGTAGCTGACGGCGAGCGAACAACACCAGGCAGGCCACGCCTGCGATGATGCATCCGAGCACCACCGGGCTCGTCCAACCCATCGAGGATGCGCTGGAGAAACCGTACAGCATGCCTCCGAACGCCACGGTGGAAAGCGCGATGGACGGCACGTCGAGATGCGGTCGCTTTCCTTCTCCAACGTTATCGAGCAAGAATACGGCACAGACAAGCGCTGCAAGGGCCAACGGGACGATGCAGCCTAGGCATGCGCGCCATCCGTACGCATCGATGATGGCGCCGCCCACGACGGGCCCGATTGCGGGTCCTGCTGACATCACGATGCCGGCCATGCCCATGGCGGTTCCGCGCTTCTCCACGGGAAATACGAGCATCGGAACCACCGATACCAACGGCAGAAGCACGCCAGATGCGGCTGCTTGCAGCACGCGTCCGCAAATCAGCAGGAAAAATGTCGGGGCAGCGGCGCAAAGCGCCGTTCCCGCGGCAAACGCCCCCGTTGCGGCGAAGAACAGCTGACGGGTAGTGAAACGGTCGATCAAAAATGCGGAAACCGGCACCATGATGCCGCTGACCAGAGGGTATATGGACATGATCCACTGCGCCGTGGAGGCATCGATGGCGAAGTCGGCCATGATGACGGGCAGGGCAGGGGACATGACGGTTTGATTGAGTAGCGCCAGGAAGGCGCCGAAGACCACAACACCCGTGATGCGCACACGGTGTGCTGCGGCGGAGCTTGCATTGTTCAACGGAAGATCCTCCAAAAAGCCGATATGGTACGTGTTCGATCAGCGCGGTTTGCGCGCACGCATCATATGAGCATGGAGGTGAGGCTGCAGGTGCCGTAGGCGGGCAGCGAGCATGGCGCGCACAGCATTGAGTCCGTGCGGCGGATACGGTGGAATATGTCGGCAAGCAATTGAAACATGACGGTGGGCAATCCTAGCAAAACCGTTCCCGTGCGTTCGGAGGTTTTCCCTTCGTCATGGAATCGTCATCTACGCGTATCCCTCGGGTCGGGGGAAGGCAAGGTTTTCCTTCTTGCAGGATTCAGGTGGCTGCGAAAAACGCTTCCCTTGCACCCCAATATCTTCGATATGGGGAATCTCGCTTCCCCTATATGCCGTCTACCGGTATTTTGTTGTCAAAACGGACCCATTTACCGAGCATACCGTCCGTCCTCAATGCTTGCAGGGGAAATGGCCGGTGGGATGGTACAGTGCTATCCGTGCCCGACCCCGGGCACGTTCGGCTTTATGCGGCCCTACAAGGTTCGCGGGGTCGGATTCGGCTAGCAAGGAAAATGAAAGGGGGAGGCAGCGTGGCTCTCATCGGGTTTCTGATTCTGTTCCCGTTGCTCGTGGCCGGTGTGCTGTTGCTCGTGGGCAACGAGACGGCGCGACGCGTCATCGTGTGCTCTTCAGCGGTGATCATCGGATTCGGGTCGGTTTGGCTGGTTTTGGCCAACCTGGGCACGCCGTGGGTCGGGATCGAGTTCTCTTCAGGTGCGATCGATATCGTATGCACGATCATCGGCTTGGTCATCGCCGCGGTCATCTTGTGCTTCGGCGTGAAGTACAAGAACGTATTGGCATGCGTGCTTGCCGTGGTGCAGGTTGTGGGCTCTTTGGTGTTCGACGTGTTCGTCGCCCATGGCATCGAAGTGCAATATGGGTTGTACCTGGACAGCCTTACGCTGGTCACCACGTTCATCATCGGCGTCGTCGGCAGCGGCATCTGCATCTACGCTTTGGGTTATATGGAGGATTTCCAGGCTCATGAGCCTGCCGATGCCAAGGATCGCCGTCCGAGGTTCTTCGCCCTCATGTTCCTGTTCTTGTCCGCCATGTTCGTCATCGTGTTCTCCAACAACCTGTTGTGGATGTTCACCGGCTGGGAGATCTCCACGGTGTGCTCGTTTTTGCTCATCGGTTACACCAAAACGCCTGAGGCCATCAACAACGCGTTTCGCCAGATCATCATGAACCTGGCTGGCGGCATCGGCTTTCTGGTGGCGCTGTTCGCCATCGCGCTGACCATGGACACGCTCTCGCTCGTGGAGTTCATCGCCGCCGGTGTCATGGCTCCGGCGCTTGCCGCCCTGCCTGCGGTGGCGTTGGCGTTCGCCGGCATCACCAAGGCGGCTCAGATGCCGTTCCACACCTGGCTGCTCGGCGCTATGGTGGCACCTACTCCCACCTCCGCGCTGCTCCACTCGTCCACCATGGTCAAGGCCGGCGTGTTCTTGCTCATCAAACTCTCGCCGATTTTCCTCGTTTGCCCGGTGGCGGCTGTCATGACCATCCTCGTGGGCGGCCTGACCTTCCTGCTGTGCAGCTTCATGGCCATCTCGCAGACCAACGCCAAGCGCGTGCTGGCGTATTCCACCATCGCCAACCTGGGCTTGATCGTGGCCTGCGCCGGCGTTGGCACCCCCGAAGCCGTGTGGGCGGCAACCTTCCTGGTGCTGTTCCATGCAGTGGCCAAGAGCCTCCTGTTCCTGTGCGTGGGCACCGCCGAGCATCATATCGGCAGCCGCGACATCGAGGACATGGACCTTATGTTCGAGCGCATGCCTCGTCTGGCCCGTTTCATGATGGCCGGCATCATGATCATGTTCGTGGCCCCGTTCGGCATGCTTATCGCGAAGTGGGGCACGCTCGTTAGCTTTGCCGATACCGGCAACGTCGCCCTTATCCTCATCCTGGGCTTCGGCTCTGCCGCCACGTTCCTGTTCTGGGCCAAGTGGCTCGGCAAGCTTTCGGGCATCGCCGCACATCCTCTGAACGTCGAGACCACCGTGCATCGCAGCGAGTGGATCGCGCTCATGGTAATGGCCGTGCTCTCCATGCTGTGCTGCGTGGGCCTGCCCGTCCTGTCCACGTACCTGGTCGAGCCCTACATCTACGACGTGTTCGGCGTATGCTCCCAGGGTGTCAGTCAGGCAAACCTGTGGGTGGCGGCGCTGCTTTCGGCCGTGGTGTTCGTGGTCCTGTTCGGCGGTTTGGGCTCCAAGCAGGTCAAACAGGTTCCTGTCTACCTTGCCGGCGTCAGCGAGAACAACGCCAACCGCACGTTCCGCAACTCCTTGTCCGGTGAGACCATGGCCACGTCCCGCAACTGGTACATGGAGGGTATCTTCGGCGAGCCCAAGCTTACCCCGGTGGGCGTCTGGGCCACCAGCATCATCATCGTCGTCGGGTTCTGCGCAGCTATCGCCACGCTGTGCGGGCTGCTCTAGGAAGGGAAGTGTCTCGTGTATTTGATTCCCATCATCGTGGGCACCATCGCCTTCGCCGTGCTCGCTCCCGCAGTCGGCTGCCTGCTCGCTGGTCTTGACCGCAAGCTGTCCGCCCGCATGCAAGGCCGTGTCGGGCCGCCCATCCTGCAGCCCTACTATGACGTGCGCAAGCTTTTGGAGAAGGACCGTGCGGCGGTGAACAACGTCGAGGGCACCTACATCACCTGCGCCCTCGTGTTCGCCATCCTGGCAGGCGGCATCTTCTTCGGCGGCGGCAACCTGCTGCTTTCCGTGTTCGTGCTCACACTGTCCAGCTTGTTCTTCATCTTGGCGGCGTACTGCACCCGCAGCCCCTACTCCGAGGTCGGCGCGGCTCGCGAGGCGCTGCAGATCATGGCCGAAGAGCCCATGAGCCTGTTCATTGCCGTGGTGTTTTTCCTGGCCACTGGCTCGTTCGATGCCAGCGCAGTGTTCAGCCTGGAGATTCCGGCCATCGCCGTCACGTGGATCGCTTTTCTGGGCTTCTTGTTCATCCTTACCATCAAGATGCGCAAAAGCCCCTTCGATCTGAGCTATTCGCACCATGCCCACCAGGAGCTCGTCAAGGGCGTTACCACCGAGATGAGCGGTCGCACGCTCGCGAAGGTGGAGGTCATGCACTGGTGCGAGAACGTGCTGGCGCTCGGTTGGATCGGCCTGTTCTTCGTGTGGGGCAACCCCCTCTCCCTCGTCGTGGCCGTGGTCGCCGCTCTTGCCGCGTTCTTCCTGGAAATCCTCATCGACAACAACTTCGCCCGCGTGAAGTGGCAGCTCATGCTCAAGAGCGCGTGGGCGGTGGCCCTGGTGGCCGGCGGCATCAACATCGCCGTCCTTATGTACCTGTAAGGAGGTCGCAATGGCTTATTTCGCGAAATCGCCGTGGGTCATCCACTACGACGCATCAAGCTGCAACGGCTGCGACATCGAGGTTCTGGCGGCCCTGTGCCCCGGCTTCGACGCCGAGCGCTTCGGCGTGATCAACACCGGCAACCCCAAGCACGCTGACATCTTCCTGGTCACGGGTAGCGTCAACGAGCAGAACATCTCGGTCGTCAAGGAGATCTACGAACAGATGCTCGAGCCGAAGGTGGTCGTGGCATGCGGCATCTGCGCATGCTCCGGCGGCATCTTCCACGATTGCTACAACGTTATCGGCGGCGTCGACCAGGCCATTCCCGTCGATGTGTACGCTCCGGGCTGCGCGGTGCGCCCCGAGGCCATCATCGATGCGGTCGTCGAGGCCGTGGGCATCCTGGAGGAGAAGCGTGCCGCAATGAAGAACGGGAAGGAGGCGTAAGCGCCATGGCAATACCCGCACAGTATCAGGAAATCTCGGTCGAGGGCCTGCCCGCCCTGTCCGAGCGCATGCAGGCGGAGGGCCACCGTTTCGTGCAGGTGCTCGCCGTCAACACCGAAGCAGGCATCGACGTGCAGTACACGTTCATGAAAGACGGCGTTCTTGAGGTCTTCACCATCAAAGGCGTCACGCCTGAGATCCCCATCCCCAGCATCACTGACCGCTTCATCGCCGCGTTCGTGTTCGAGAACGAGATTCACGACCTGTTCGGCGTGAACGTTCGCAACATTGCCATCGATTTCGGCGGCAACTTCTACGTGACGGCGCAGCCCACCCCCATGACCATCATCTCGCCGGCTCAGAAGGCCGCCCGCGAGAAGGCTAAAAAGGCGGCGGCGGCTAAGGCCGAGCGCGCCCGCCAGGCGGCGGCGGCCAACGCAACCTTTGTTACGTCCCACCCCGACGCCAAGGGCAAGGTTGCAGGCGTGGCTCCTTCGGCGAACGCCGAGGACATCGAGCTCAAGATGGCCGGCGCCGACCCCGAGAAGATCGCCCGCGTGAAGGCCGCCCTCGCCGCTAAGGCCAAGCGCGCCGAGGCCGAAGCGCAGGCAGCCCGCCCGCAGGTCTACGACGAGGCGCTTGAGGCAAAGCTTGCCGCCATGGACCCGGAGAAGGCCGCCAAGGTGCGCGCGGCAATGGCTGCGAAGGCCAAGCTTTCGGGCATGGAGCCTGAGAAGGCCCAAGCTGTTCGCGGTGCGCTCGCCAACGAGGCGAAGCTGGAAAGCCAGCGAGCCACCGGTCAGGCAACGGCCGAGCAGCAAGCTGAGCTCGACGCCAAGCTTGCCCAACTCGACCCCGAGAAGGCAGCCAAGGTGCGTGCCGCGCTCGATGCGCGCGCCCGCCAGGAAACCGCTCAGGCCGAGCACGATGAGAAGGTCGCCGTGCTCGAGGAGCGTTTGAAGAACATGGATCCCGAGAAGGCAGCCAAGGTGCGCGCCGCGTTCGAGGAGAAGCAGCGCCAAGCGCAGGAAAACGGAAAGGCTGGTGAATAGCATGGGAAAGGCAACCGTCATCCCCTTCGGACCGCAGCATCCGGTTCTCCCCGAGCCGCTTCATCTGGACCTCGTCGTCGAGGATGAGAAGGTCATCGAGGCCATGCCCCAGATCGGCTTCGTGCATCGCGGCCTTGAGAAGCTCGTGGAAACGCGCGACTACAACCAGTTCATTTATGTAGCCGAGCGAATCTGCGGCATCTGCGCTTTCGGTCATTCCATGGGCTATGCCGAAACCGTCGAGCAGCTCATGGGTGTGGAGGTCCCTGACAGGGCTCAGGCGCTGCGCGTCATGTGGCACGAGCTCTCGCGTATCCACTCGCATGTCCTGTGGCTCGGCCTTGCCGCCGATGCCTTCGGCTTCGAGAGCCTGTTCATGCACTGCTGGCGCCTGCGCGAGCGCGTGCTCGACATCTTCGAGAAGACCACCGGCGGCCGTGTTATTTTCTCCGTGGTCAAGGTCGGCGGCGTGGTGCGCGATGTCGACGATGCCATGTTCGCCTACATCAAGCAGGTCCTCGAGGGCCTGAAGGACGAGTATCGCCAGATCATGAACACGCTGCTCACCGACACTTCGGTGAAGAACCGCCTGGTGGGCGTCGGCTACGTCAGCCACGACGATGCCGTTGCGGAAAGCATGGTCGGTCCGTTCGGCCGCGCTTCGGGCGTGAACTACGATGTGCGCATGCTCGGCAACGGTTGGTACGGGAAGCTTTCCGAGTTCCAGCCCATCTTGTCCAACGACGGCGATTGCTATGCGCGCGTCCAGGTCCGCTGTCTTGAGGTGCTGCAGTCCATCGACATCATCGAAGAGGTCATCTCCCGCATGCCCGCCGGCGATATCGAGGTGAAGGTCAAGGGCAACCCTGCCGACGGCGCCGAGGCCTGCAACGTGCTCGAGCAGCCTCGCGGCGAGTGCTATTACTATGCCCGCGGCAACGGCACGAAGTTCTTGGAGCGCATGCGCATGCGCACGCCAACCTCCCAGAACATCGCAGGCATGACCATCGCCCTGAAGGGCTGTGATCTGGCTGATGTGAACAACATCATCCTGACCATCGACCCTTGCATCAGCTGCACGGAAAGGTAGAGCGATGAGCGGATTCAAACTTGGAAAAATGACGTTCGGCTCGCTGTTCAAGAAGCCCGAGACCGTGCTGTATCCCGTCGTGAAACCTCAGCCTCCCGCAGGCTTGAAAGGTCATGTGGCGGTCGACGAGTCCACTTGCATCCTGTGCAGCCTGTGCGTGAAGCGTTGCCCGTGCGGCGCCATCGAGGTTGACAAAAAGGCCCGTACCTGGGCCATCGACCACTTCCGTTGCGTCCAATGCGGCAGCTGCACCTATGAGTGCCCCAAAGGCAGCTTGACCATGCTTCCCACCTACGAGACCGTCTCGCGGCAAAAGCGGGTGCACACCTTCACCGTCCCCGAGCGGCCTAAAGCCGCTCCTAAACGTGAAGATGCCGGTGAATAGGTAGCCCAACCGTAACCTTTGGATGCGAGGTAGGTTAGTATAATCGCATTCGAAATATGCGCGGGGCGCTTTCGGGCGCCCCGTCTTGCGTTACAGGCCACGGGGTAGGGAACTCATGTCATCTCAGAAAAGCGAAGCAGTCACTAACCGCATCTTCACCATTCCCAACGTTATATCCTTCATCAGGTTGTGCATGGTGCCGGTGTATATGGTGCTGTTGCTTAACGGCTACGATCTGCTCGCCACGTTCATGTTTGCGCTGGCGGCGGGCACCGATTGGATCGACGGGCAGCTTGCGCGCCGCACGAACTGCGTGTCCAAGCTCGGCCAGCTGCTCGACCCTGCGGTAGACAGGATCCTCATGAGCTGCGGCGTGATCGGTCTTATGCTCGTGGGTCGCTTGCCTATCTGGATCGTCGTTGTCGTTTTAGGGCGCGATCTGATGCTCCTTGTCGGGGGAGCGTATCTGCTGAAGCGTTATCACGAGCGCGTCGCCGTCATCTATCCCGGTAAGGTGGCCACCACGTTTTTGTTCGTCGGGTTCGCGGGCTTGTTGCTGAACATGCCGCTCATCGGCGGGCTTGGCTGGTTTGAAGCATCCTGGTTGCCAGGCTTTGGTTTCGAGGCATGCTCTTGGGGCATTTGGTTCGTGTACGCCGGCTTGCTGATTGGCCTGTTCACCACGCTGTACTACGTGTTGGCCGGGTACCGCAAGATGCAGAAGGCACGCCGGCTTGAGGCGAAAGGGCGCGTAAGGTGAGTGCTCCGCAGCATAGCAGGTCTTCGCGAGGGGGTGCTTCGCGTCCTGATTCGCAAACGCGTTCGGGCGATTACGCTCGTGTAAACGTCGGAAGGCCCAGGCGCAGCGACGAATCTCCTCGACGTGCGGCAACGCGTTCCTCCTCCGGCGGATCTTATCAACATGCATCCGGCCGCTCCTCCGCGGGTGCGGGTTCGCCTCGTGCGTCAAGACAAGGGAATAGAACGTCATCGACGGCCCGAACCGCCCAGCGGTCGGGTCGTCGCGTGCATTCTGCGGGGACCGAACGTTCGGGCGTGCAGCCAAATCTGTGGACCAAGCAGCAGCGCACTTCTTCGCGTCCTTCCGGTTCTCGCGGCCGCGGGCAAGCGCGTTCTGGGGGCGGGTCCGCTATTGCATCAGCTGCCGGAACCGTGCTTTCCTGGCTGTTTGGCGTTTTTGCCACCCTTGTCCGCGCCATCGGGCGCGTGGTAGGCGCCTTGCTTCGCGCTTGGTTCAAGCTTGCGCGGAAGAGCAAGCCCGCGCTTATCGTGTCGGTATGCGCTATCGCGCTCGTCGTCGTTTGCGCCGTCGATGGGGTTTCCCATGCTGGTCGCGCGTACTCCGGCGTCAAGGTCGGCGATATCGATGTGTCTGGGCTGAGCGCCGAGGAGATCGAGCAAGCGCTCGACCAAGCATATGCACAGCCGCTTCAGCAGGCTAGCGCTACAGTGTTCGCTTCCGACGAGGCGGCTCAGCAAACCGACGAGGCTGCTGCGGCGCAAAACCAGCAGGATGCGGTGCTTGCCGAGCAGATGGCGGTGGACGAGGCCATGGCTTCGAAGCAGGCGTGGCAGACCACCGGCGCGGAGTTGGGGGCGTCGCTGAATTCCGGTCAGCTTGCCCAGCAGGCGCTTGCCGTGGGACGCTCCGACGGCGGCGTGCTCGCGCGCATGGGCGCAGGTTTGTTCGGCAAACGCATCCAAGTGGAGCCTTCCTTCGATGAAGGGGCGCTTGAAGACTTTGCTTCGGGCATCGATGCGGCCATCGGGCAAGCTCGCGTGGATTACGATGTGAAGGTTTCCGGCGGCGTGGCCTATGTGGTGCAGGGCAACGACGGCTGGGAGGTCAACCGGCAAACGCTGGCCGGCCTTCTCGGCGATGCCATGCTCGGAGCTTCCGACGGGCGTATCGTCGCGCATACCGAGTACACCCCCGTGCGCATATCATCCGAAGCCGCTTCCCAGCTGGCTCAGGACGTCACCTCGGCGCTTGCCGGCGGCGCATGTTTCCAGTTTGGCGGTCATACATGGCAGGCAACCGCCTCCGAGGTCGGTGCCTGGGTATCCACCTGCGTGGAGCAGGCTGGGGATGGCTGGCGTTTGCGCCCCTATATCGACCAACAGCTTTCCAAGTCGGCCATGGCATCGGGCATCCGTCAGGCTGAGGGCGATTCGCTCTCAGGCGTCGGTTTCGAGACCGATGGGTCCGGCCAGGTAACCGTCACCACCGACGGGCAAGGCAAGCTCCCCGATGTGTCGGATGCCGCCGAAGCGTTGTCTTCTGCGTTGTTCGGGCAGGGGGATAACGTTACCCCGGCGCAGCAGGCTCCTGTGATCGCGGTGGATGCCGAAGATATGCCTCAGCGTCTCACCTTCCAAGAGGCCGTCGATAAAGGCGTGGTCGGTCCCATCGGAACCTTCACCACCACCTACACCACGGGCCAAGGCACCGAGAACCGCAACCACAATATCGAGCTGGTCTCCCAGATACTCGACAACTCCATCTGCAAATCCGGCGAGACGTGGTCGTATAACGGGACCACGGGGGATTGCAACGAGGAGAAGGGCTTCCTAGGAGCGGGCGCCATCATCGATGGCGAGTACACCGATTCGGTGGGCGGCGGTATCTGCCAGGTTGCCACTACGGTGTTCGATGCGGTGTACGAGTCCGGTCTTCCGATCGTAGAGCGCCACAATCATTCGCTCTACATCGCCAGCTATCCGGCCGGTCGCGATGCGGCCGTCTCGTACCCCGAACTTGACCTTGTGTGGCGAAACGACACCTCCAGCGATGTTTTGGTAAAGGTTTCGACCCAAGTCGGGTCGGTAACCGCTACACTGTATGGAGTCGATCCCGGCTATCAGGTAACCACCGAAACCGGTCAATGGGAGGCGGGCAAGAAGTATTCGACCACCACCAAAGTGGATGATACCCTTGCGCCGGGCACCAGCTACGTGAAAACGCGCGGCACCGACGGTTCGACCATCGAGGTGACGCGTACGGTCAAGGACGTGAACGGAAACATCGTGCGCCAAGACCTGTTCGCCAGCGTGTACGATCCCATCAACGAGGTTATCTTGAAGGGTCCGGATCGAAGCTAGCGGGTTACTTCATATTTAAGCGGCGATACGCGCCCACCGCACGCCAGGCGCCGCGCACAAAGAAAGGTAAGAGAAAGGTGTACTTCCAGCCGGAAATCGAAACGATGTCACGTGAGGAGCTGCGCGATCTGCAGCTCGAGCGCATGAAGTGGTGCGTGCAGTATGCGTTTGACAACGTCCCTTTCTATCAAAAGAGCTTCAAGGACGCCGGCGTCGAACCGGGCGATCTGAAAACGCTCGAGGACATCACGAAGTTCCCGTTTATCCTCAAGCAGGACATGCGCGACAACTACCCTGACGGCCTGTTCGCCGTGCCGCGCTCCAAGGTGGCACGGCTGCATGCCTCTTCCGGCACCACCGGCCAAGCAACGGTCGTCGGTTCCACGGAGAACGACCTGAAGCATTGGGGCGAGTGCTTTGCGCGCGGTCTAGCTATCTGCGATTGCGACGAGAACGCCACCATGCAGATCGCCTACGGCTACGGTCTGTTCACCGGCGGCCTGGGTGCTCATAGGGGTGGCGAAACGGCCGGTTGCGCCGTCATCCCCATTTCCTCGGGTAACACCAAACGCCAGATCCAGATGCTCAAGGATATGGAAGTCGACGTGCTGGCATGCACGCCGTCCTACGCCTTGCATATCGCCGATACCGCCATCGAGATGGGTATCAACCCTGCAACCGATCTGAAGGTTCGCGCCGGTATCTTCGGCGCCGAGCCCTGCAGCCAGGGCATGCGCGACGAGATCGCCGAGAAGCTTGGCGTGCAGTATTGCGACGTGTACGGCCTGTCCGAGGTCATGGGTCCGGGCGTGGCCTTCGAGTGCAAGGAGATGAGCGGCCTGCACCTTGCCGAGGATCACTTCTTCGCCGAGATCATCGACCCCGACACCCTGCAGCCGGTGCCTGATGGCGAATACGGCGAGCTGGTGTTCACGACGCTTACGCGCGAGTGCTGCCCGCTTGTGCGCTACCGCACCCGCGACATCACCCGCATCATCTCCGAGCCCTGCGCCTGCGGCCGTACGCATCGCAAGATTGATCGCATCATCGGCCGTTCCGACGACATGCTCATCCTGCGCGGCGTGAACGTGTTCCCGTCCCAGATCGAGCAGGTGCTCACCGGCTTCCCCGAGATCGCCACGCAGTACCAGATCATCCTCACCACGCGCGGCCCGCTCGACCACGTCGAACTGCGCGTCGAGACCGTGCCCGAGTTCCCGTTCGACGAGATCCGCAAGCTCGAAACGCTCAAGAAGCGTCTGGCCACCGAGCTCAAGGGCAACCTGCAGATCGCTGTGGACATCAAGCTCGTCGAGCCCAAGTCCATCGAGCGCAGCGAGGGCAAGGCCAAGCGCATCATCGACCTGCGAAAGGAGTAAAGGCTATGATTTCCCAGCTCACCGTTTTTTTGGAGAACGAAAAGGGCCGTCTGGCCGCAGCTACCCGTGCGGTCGCGGATGCCGGCGTCAACATGCATGCGCTGTATTTGGCCGACACCGAGGATTTCGGTGTGGCCCGTATGCTGTGCGATACGCCTAACAAAGCCGCCGAGAAGCTGACGCTTGCCGGTTGGCGAGCCGCCGTCACGCCGGTTATGGCCGTTCGCGTCCCGGACGTGCCGGGCGGTTTGGCCTCGCTGCTCGAGTTCTTGGACGCGTGCGACGTCAACGTTGAATACGGTTACTGCATGTCGGTCGAAGGCGGGCACGCCATCGACGTATTGAAGGTATCTGGAGACGAGGAAATCGAGCGTAAGCTTGCTGATGCCGGCTTCGCGCCCGTTTCCGCGGAGGAAGTGTACATTGTCGACTAGCTTCACGTTGCATAGTGGGCTGAACAAGCACGCACGCGCCATCGCGTGCGTGCTTGTGTTCGTGCTGGCCCTCACCCCCCTCGCCGGCGGCGTCGGCAATGCGTACGCCGATGTGCGCAAAGCAGACATCGTTATGGGCGAAACGGTTGATGCTCGCGGCTTGGCCGTCGCGCAGTGCCCGAACATCGACGCCGAACGAGCGATCGTGGTGGATACCGATGGCACCGTGTATTTCGAGCGTAACGCCGACGATGCCGCCTGCATCGCCTCGGTCACGAAGATTATGACGGGTGTGGTGGCGCTCGACGCCGTCGCCTCCGGCCTGACGTCCCTGGATTCCACCATCACCGTTTCGGCTGATGCTGCTGCGGTGGGCGAGTCCTCCGCCGGCTTGCAGGAAGGCGATACCATGACGCTGAAAACGGCGCTGTACGCTCTGTTGGTGCCGTCTGGCAACGATGCCGCCATCGCCATTGCCGAATCGGTGGGCGCGGCCTTGCGGTCGAGCGGCACCGCCTCGGGCGATTCGGATGTGAAGGCGTTCGTTGCACAGATGAACGCCACGGCGCAAAAGCTCGGCTGCACGAACACGGTCTATGAGAACCCGCATGGCCTCGATTTCGATCAATACAACGGCAACTTGCATTCCACTGCTGCCGACCAGGCCAAAGTGGTCGCTTACGCCATGACCAACCAGACGTTCCGCTCGGTGGTCGGCGGCGGGTCCACTACTATCACGGTGAAGCGAGACGGGTCCTCCGTCGATGTTTTCCTTGAAACCACCGACGGTTTCTTCGATATCAACGATGATGCCATCGGCGTTAAAACGGGCTACACCGAGAAGGCTGGCGCGTCGTTCGCGGGCGCCGTCAACAAAGACGGGCAGGAGCTATACGCTATCGTATTGGGGTCGACGTCGGAAAGCCAGCGCTTTTTCGATGCGGATGAGCTGGTAGAGTGGGTATTTGAACACCGTAAGTCCTATCAGCTTGCCAATTGTGACCAGAACACGCAGATGAACGGCGCCTCTGTGCCCTTGGTTGCCCAGGTGGCACATGATGACTGGATAGACCGTACGGTGCCTGCGACGTTCGCCGATCCGCAAAGCGTCGTGGAGGTCTTCGATCTGAACGGTAACGTCAGCCAAAGCGTGCAGTTCAACGAGTTGCACGGGTCGGTGAAGGCGGGCCAGGGCGTTGGAACGGTCACGTTCAAGCAACGCAACCAGGTCATTGCAACGCAAGACCTGGTGGCTTGCAAGGATGTTCCCGCGCCGAACTTCTTCGAGAGCATCGGCATCGCCTTTGACAGGTTTATGCGCGGTTTCTCTGGCGAGGATAAAACGGCAACCTCGCAGCTTTTGAACACCACGCCGCTTATCGTGGACAAAACCACGTCGACGCAATAGCGGCATGTAGGAAGGAGCTATCATGGCCAATGTATGCCCGGTATGCAATAACCCGGTAGGTCCCGAGGATTCGGCCTGCCCGCACTGCGGCTTCAAGTTGCAGGGTTCCACGCAGCGTTTCGCACCGCTGCAGTTCGGTGAAGACCAGCTGGTCGCCGCCGCGAAGACCAAACCCACGGCCGTGCTTCACGTGGTACGCGGGCCTCAAACCGGCGTGTCGTTCAAGCTGGGGGATCAAAAGCTCAGCATAGGACGCAGCCCGCAGTGCGATATCTTCCTCAACGATATGACCGTCTCCCGCACGCATGCCTCCGTCGAGCCGGTTGATTCGGGCTACGAGATCTCCGATGAGGCATCGTTTAACGGGGTATGGGTGAACAACAACAGCATCGACACGTATCTGCTGGCTGACGGCGACGTCGTGCAAATCGGCGCGTTTTGCCTGGTGTACAAAGAAGAGTAACGCCGCGGGAGTCCGCGGTTTCGGATAAACGCGTCCGCGCGTTTTCACAGACGGGAGCGACATGGAACTGTTATCAGGAAACGAGGCGATAGCCCAAGGCGCATGGGAAGCCGGTTGCCGTATCGGCGTGGCTTATCCGGGCACGCCTTCCACCGAAACGCTTGAGACCTTTGCGAAGATGGACGGCGTGTACGCGGAATGGTGCGTCAATGAGAAGGTCGCCGTGGAAGTGGGCGTCGGCGCAAGCGCGGCCGGCGCACGCGTGCTGTCCACCATGAAGCACGTCGGCGTCAACGTTGCGGCGGACCCGCTGTTCACTGCCGCCTATACCGGCGTCGGCGGCGGTTATGTGGTGCTTGCGGCTGACGATCCTGGCATGTACTCCTCTCAAAACGAGCAAGACTCGCATTATTATGCTGCGGCGGCTCATATCCCCATGATGGATCCCGCCGATTCGGCCGAGGCCTTAGCGTTCACTCGAAACGCCTTCGACCTTTCCGAGCGTTTCGACGTGCCGTTCTTTATTCGCTCTTCCGTGCGCGTGTCCCACACCAAGACCCCGGTCGAGCGAGGTCCGCGCATCGAGCACGAGCTCAAGCCCTACGAGAGCAACCCTGCGAAATGGGTCATGATGCCGGCGTTCGCCAAGCCGCGTCGCAAGGTGCAGCTTGAGCGCATCGAGCAGCTGTCCAAATGGGCCGAAACCTGCGAGTTCAATCGCGTCGAGTGCAAGGGCGCTGCTGTTGGCATAGTGTGTGCCGGTGCTGCCTACCAGCATGTGGTGGAGGCTCTCCCGGATGCATCGGTGTTCAAGCTTGGCGTCACGTATCCCTTGCCCGCGCAGGCGTTGCGTAAGTTCGAGGCAGGCGTGGATGCGCTGTACGTTGTAGAGGAAGGTTCGACCTACCTGACCGACGCGGTACGTGCGCTGGGCGTTCGCGTTGCCGATTTTCCGTGCGGCTTGCCGCGCGACGGCGAGCTGACTCCCGGACTTATCCGCACGGCGTTCGGTCAGGAAGCTCCCGCGCATGCGCAGGCTCCTGCCGACGTTCCGGGTCGTCCGCCCGCGTTGTGCGCCGGCTGCCCGCATCGCCTGGTCTTCAAGGAACTCTCGCGCATCAAGGCCGTCGTCACCGGCGATATCGGATGCTACACGCTGGGCGCGTTGCCCCCGCTGTCCGCAATGGACACATGCATCGACATGGGCGCCTCTGTTTCCATGTCCCATGGCTTCGAACTCGCTTGGGCGGGCACCGAGCATCGCCCCGTGGTCGCCGTCATCGGCGACTCCACCTTCGCCCATTCCGGCCTTTCGGCGCTTATCAGCACCGTATATAACAAGGGTGCCGGCACCGTTTGCGTGCTCGATAACCGTACCACCGCTATGACGGGCCGACAGGGCAATCCCTTCAATGGCGAAACGCTGCAGCATCGTCCGTCGCGCGAGCTTGACCTGGAAGGCGTGCTCCATGCTATCGGCGTGCCCGATGTGCGCACCGTCGACCCCAACGATATGAAGGCTGTCCGTCTTGCCCTGCGCGAGGCCACGCGCTCCGACGAGCTGTCCGTTATCGTGTTCCGCAGCCCCTGCGTGCTCATCGATCGCATTCGCAAGCCTGCATATGTTGTTGCGGATACGTGCACGGCGTGCGGCGTGTGCACCACGCTCGGATGCCCGGCCATCGCCAAGACAGAGGACGGGCATGCGGTCATCGACGGCAGCATGTGCATCGGCTGCGGCCAATGCGAGCAGTATTGCGCGTTCAAGAGCATCGTATCCACGGCCAAGGAAGGGGAATAGCCCATGTCCAATGCAACTACCGTTTTGCTGTGCGGCGTTGGCGGGCAGGGCACCATCCTTGCCGCGGACCTGCTGGCTCGTACGGCCCTTGCAAGCAACTACGACGTGAAGGTGTCTGAGATCCACGGCATGTCCCAGCGCGGCGGCGCCGTTACCACGGTCGTCCGTTTCGGCACCGAGCCGGTCGCAACCATGGTCGCCGACCACGGGTGCGTCGACTGTGTGGTGTCCTTCGAAACCACCGAGGCGCTGCGCAATCTGCCCTTCGTTCGTGAAGGCGGCTATCTGCTGGTGGCCGATGAGGACATCAAACCGCTGCCCGTGCTCACCGGTAAGGCTGGCATGCCCGAAAACGCGCGCGAGAAGCTACAGGCCGCGGGCGCTTCGCTTATCCCCGCGGGTCCTATCGCCGAACAGGTGGCAACCGCGAAATCGGTGAACGTGGTGCTGCTCGGGGCATTGGCCACGCGCCTGGATTTCTCCGAAGAGGTGTGGAAGGAAGTCATTTCCAAGCGCGTTCCTCCCAAAACCGTCGAAGCGAATCTTCGCGCATTCGATGCCGGTTATGAATTTGCCCGAAAGGGGGCCGAATAATGAGCGTTCAGCAGATCAGCGTGTTCGTTGAAAGCAAGCCAGGGCATCTGTCCCGCGTGGTTGATGCGTTCACGCAGGCAAACGTCAGCGTCCGAGGCTATAGCGCATCCGACACCGGCGATTACGGCATCGTTCGATTCGTGGTCGATGACCCCGATCGCGCGCTGCAGGTGTTGCACGATATGAACTGCGCTGCCACGAAAACCTCTGTGCTGTGCCTTCGCCTTGAGGACAAGCCTGGCGAGTTGGCGCGTGTTTTGAAGGTGCTCTCGTCGTGCAGCATCAATGTGCAGTACAGCTATTCGCTGATCTCCACGTATATTTGCCTGTACGTCAAAGACCTTGATCAAGCGGAGAAGCTGTTGGCCGACCAGCCGGTCGAACTGCTTGATCAGGAGGATTTTCTTCACATGACGGCCGATATTGCCTAACCTCGCACGTTAGATAGGGTGTTGTTTCATGATCGATATCACGGAAAAGGGCGCTGCGCTTCGTGCGGCTTCTGAAGGACGCTTTGATGAGCTGCCTATTCATAACCCCGATGTGGAATGCTGTTCGCGCGAGCGCATTCGCGCTATTCAGCTTGAAAAACTGATCGCGCAGGTGGAGTGGACCTATGAGCGCGTCGCGTGGTATCGCGACCAGATGGACGAGATGGGTGTGAAACCTTCCGACATCAAGTGCTTGGAGAACGTGCGCAAGCTCCCCTTCACCGACAAGCATGCTTTGCGCAAGACGTTCCCTTATGGCATGTTCGCCGTGCCTTTGGACGAGGTGGTGGAGCTCCATTCGTCTTCGGGCACCACGGGAAAGCCCATCGTGGTGGGCTACAACCGTCACGACATGGACGTTTGGAACGATTGCATCATGCGATTGGTGCAGATGGCGGGCGTCGTGCCTACCGACCGCGTGCAGATGGCATTCGGGTACGGCATGTTCACCGGCGGTTTCGGCTTGCATTACGGCCTGCAGCGTCTTGGCTGCATGATGATCCCTGCCGGCTCTGGCAACACCGAGCGCCAAATCCAGATGATCCAGGATTATGGCACGACGGTGCTGGTGGCTACGCCTTCTTATGCCATGCATATTTGCGAAATCGGCGAGAAGATGGGCTACGACTGGAAGACCTCCACGCTGCGCGTCGGTTTGTTCGGGGGAGAGCCGTGCCCTCCGGGTCTTAAGGCTGAAATCGAATCCCGTATGCATATCGTTTGCACGGACAACTACGGTCTGACCGAGGTCATGGGCCCTGGCGTGTCGGGCGAGTGCCTTGGTGAACGCGATATGCAGCATATCGCCGAGGACCATTTCCTGTGGGAAGTGGTAAATCCTGAAACCGGCGAGCCTGTTGCCGATGGTGAGATGGGCGAGTTGGTTCTCACCCCGCTCGACAAGCAGGCTATCCCGGTTCTGCGCTATCGCACGCACGACTTGACGCGCGTGGTTACGGAGCCCTGCAAGTGCGGCCGCACGTCCGCAAGGATGCAGAAGGTTCGTTCACGCTGCGACGATATGCTCATCATTCGCGGAACGAACGTGTTCCCAAGCCAGGTGGAAGACGTGCTTTCGGGCATCGATGGCGTGACCCCGCATTATCGTATCGTCGTCGATAACGAAACGGGTCTTGATCGCATGGTCGTGCATGTGGAGCTCAAGCCCGAGGCGTTCAGCGATTCCTTCGAGGAAATGGATAAGTTCCGCAAGCGTATCGAGAAGGAACTCAAGAGCGTTCTGCTTGTGGCTTCGAAGGTCAAGCTTGTCGAGCCTGGCGGTATCGAGCGCTCGTTCGGCAAAACCAAGCATGTTCAGGACTTGCGCAAGTAAATGATGCAGCAATCACATTATTTCGAACCCGAAGCGAACCGTCCCGTGGTGGGGCGGTTCGCTCCATCTCCGACAGGTCGGATGCATGCCGGGAATATTTATGCTGCTCTTTCGGCTTGGCTGGTTGCTAAGTCCCAGGGCGGGACGATTGTTCTGCGTATCGAGGATCTAGATCGTGACCGCTCGAAGGCGGAATATATCAGCGCTGTGCAACGAGATTTCGAGTTTTTGGGCCTTACCTGGGATCAAGGTCCATTCTTTCAACATGATAGGGATGAGGCCTATCTCGAGGCGTTCGGCGCCTTGGAGCGCAAAGGTCTGGTGTACCCGTGCTTCTGTACGCGCGCTGACCTGCATGCGGCATCTGCTCCGCACAGGGGAGAGAAATTCGTCTATCCTGGCACTTGTCGCGGTTTGACTGGGGAGCAGATTGCCAAAAAAAGCTTGCGCAGGGTTCCAGCACAGCGCTTACGCGTGCCAGATACCACATACTCCTTCGAGGATATGGTGCAGGGGCGCTATGAGCAGAACTTGGCGCATGATTGCGGAGATTTCCTTATCCGTCGTTCCGATCAGGCATTCGCATACCAGCTTGCCGTGGTCGTGGACGATGCGGCGCAAGGTGTTACAAGCGTCGTGAGAGGCGTTGATTTGCTTTGCTCCACGCCTCAGCAGTTATATTTGCAGGAACTGCTCGGGCTTGATCATCCTCGTTATGCGCATATCCCCTTATTGGTTGCGGAGAAGAATCGTCGGCTTTCGAAGCGGGATCATGATGCCGGTATCGAAGAGCTGCTTGCAAGGTTTAAGACTCCGGAAGCGATTATCGGGCATATCGCAGGCATATGCGGACTTGCTCCAACGTGTGATCCCGCGACCCCTGAACAGCTGCTTGCTACGTTCGATTCCAAGCAGTTGCCTCAGATTTTTTCCGACCCCGTTCAAATTCCCTGGAGATAACGGCCGTTTGCCTTGTATCAGGGTTATAGGGGTAGCAGGGTATGGGGTCGATTGCTCATCGTGGTGAGACCGTTGCTACGCAATAGCGTTGATGACCTCCCTTGATGCTTATGATCCTAGCAGGTGCCAAGCTTGCTCATGAAGTGATCAATATGGATTCTGTCGCTTAGGCAAGCGTTCTGCTTTCTATACCAAAGACAGCGATCTTTGATTTTCAAAGATCGCTGTCTTACATTCCTACAGGGTGTTGCGTTGTCGCTTTAAAAAACAACCGCCATCAGGCTGAGAAGCACACATTGCACCAAAACAAAAACGGTTACACGAACATTGCTGCTTTTGAACTTAGCTTTAGGGTCTTTTGAACCGACAAGCTTCACGTACAGTCGAACCACGGTGATCAGAAACGCCACCATGGCCACATCGCAAACAAGGGAGAAAATCGAAGCAAGATCGGAAACGCCCATGGTTCGCCCGAGTTCGTAGAACAACAAGCTGGCATCAGTGGCGAAAAAAGCGAACGTAACGGCACTTGCCAATTTGGCGATTTCCTTGGCCTTGGCTTCTTGCTGCTGTTTCTGGTGATTTGCGTTTTCGTCATATTTGTAGACCAGTTGCAGGCATTTTCCGTTCATCAGTTGGAAAGCTACGAGTAGCGAAACGCATCCGAAGATGACAGCGAAAAAGATTTGAAGCAATCCCATTGTGCAAACCTCGTCTCTTTAAGTCCAGTAAATCTATCTAGCATACGATAACAGAATTACTTGCCAGAATCGCAGCAGCGTACCAAGCACCTAAGGCGATATTCACCGAGCAAATCTGCGACATGGCCGCTTGTCGGCTTTGCGGCGCCAAAGGATTATTTCGCAAAGCTTTGAGGAGCGGATAGGTCGAAAGCAGCAAGAAGGGGAGTATGATCAGACCCTGCGTGAAGAAGATGCCGATGATAAGGATGATTGCGATCAGCCATAACCACATGATCGCGTGGTATAGCTTCCGGGCTTTTTCACGATTCAGCAGAACGGATAGCGTACGGCGGTGGGCCAAGGCGTCTTTCTCGATATCGCACGTGTTGTTGGTGAACATGATCAAGCCGATGCCAAGGATTTCCGGGACCGCCCAAAGCACAGCTAGGGGAGTGAGCAACCCAGTGAGAACTTGGTAACATGCCAAAGGGATAAGACCTCCCATGACGATACCGCTGACAGCTTCTCCAAGAGGGAGGTAGGAAATCGGTGTTTTGCCTGCAGAATAGAGAACGACGAACACCGCGCCGATAGCACCGATTGCAAGAGGAATCAGTCCGGCGTGATAAATCACGTAGCCGCCCAAGACAAAAGCCGAAACCAGCAAACCGATAGCAAACACCAGTGCGCAAGTGGGATTCACATTGTTATAAATCAGCACAGCATCGGTGGGGTCTACGTCGTCGTCCGAGGAATCGGTGCCCTTCACAAAATCGTAGTAGTCATTGAATGTGTTCACCGAACTCTGCATGAGGATGCAAATACCAAGGAGCGCAATGGTCATAGTCGCGGAAATCTGGTGACCCGTCGCTATCGCCAACGCGACGGCTATTGCGACAGGCGCTATCGATGCTGGCCAGGTGTGAGGCGCGGCAAGGTCGAGCGCCATCTTCGCTGTAAATCGGTTATAAGAGCGCCCGGTAGGGCTTTGTGATCGGTTCATTTCTGATTGCTTCGCTTTCTAGACTCGTTTTGCAGAAGACCGTTTCCCGCGTCTTTGATACGGGCTATGGTTTGGTTTTTCAGCGTTGCCCCCAAGCTTCCTAATGTGGAAATGAGGAATTGCTTGGTGTCAACGTCAAGTTTTGAACCAGCCCCCATCACGGTTGCCATATTCGCTCCCAGGCGGGTTTGGAAATCTGCCCAGCTTGTTGCGTTTGTCTGCATGATCAAATCATATATGGTTTGAATAAAGCGTTCCCGTTCAGCAGGGGTTTTGCTACGTAACCACGTATCTAATGCTTCGTCGAAGAACTGTGCGGATGCATTTAAATCTTGTTGATACACGAAATCGTCTTCATCGACCATCCATGAGAAAGGGTGATGCTGGAATATAGCAGATGCAAACGACTGCACTACACGGTAGTCGTCGCGACGTTCCAGGATCATTCCGAAGGCAGAGGATTCGGGAACAAGTTTATGCAATTTGCGGTCGTACTCTGCAGTAGTACGACGAGGAGAGGGGTCTTCAAGAAACGAGGGTCCATCGTGATCATATATGGCGATGATTCGGTGGTAGGTGCCTTCGTCTGTGCACAATGCCGCGTATTGGGCAAGGTTTCCGCCTTTTGAATGTCCGCCGAGTATCAGCGGGCATTTTGTGGCTGATGATACGCCGGAAACATAAGCGAGCGCGGAGCGTTGGGAAGGGATGACCGGTTTATATGAGAGATTGAAATCCTCTTTCCAACCCGTCAACGTTCCGTCTGTTCCACGGAACGCAATATATGCCATGGTTCCTCGCTCGGACTCGAAGAAAAAGGTGCATGCCGAGAATTGCTTATCAACCGCATCGGATGTTTCGTCGACAAACAGTGCAACGGAAACATCTCGATAGCGTCTGCTAGCCCTAATGGCCTGAATGAAGCGGAAAGTGTCCTCGGAGTCCTTCAGCCAGCTCCCTTCGGTAAGCGAGTTGACTTCGCACAAAGCTAATATGTCAGACAGCAAGACAGGCGTTGAGGTGTGTGTGTCCAAAGGACAGCTAACTGCAGACAGCTCAGGCTTTAGAGCAAGCTGACCGAAATTGAAGTAACACAGCGATGAAAACACAAGTGAATCAACCGGGTTTACGGGTGATTCGATAAACGTTCGCTGCTCACGTTCAATATACGTTACGATTGAGTCCATGACTTCATTCTAATCGTTTTGCTAGGTACATGGAGGTTGCTATGAAAGTTTGCACGGCGATACCCGTTCGATATGCGGAAACCGACAAGATGGCAATTGTGTACCATGCGAACTATTTGCTGTATTTCGAGGATGCAAGGACTCGCTTTCTTGAAGAGCTCGGATATCCGTATGCGCGTATCGAACAAGCTGGCTACTTGTCTCCGGTTGTTTCATTCGAAGTGCGCTATGGAGAGCCTTTGCGATATGGTGACGTTGCCATCGTGCGAACTTGGGTCAGTGAATCTCGTGGCACCAAAACCACGTATTCGTATGAGGTGTTCAGACAGGGTGATGACATGGAAACCACTAAGCCTTGTGTTACCGGCACGAGTGCACACTGTCTTGTTGATGCGAACACGTTTAAGCCGGTAAGCATCAAGCGCACGCTGCCTGAACTGTTTGATCTCTATGAACAGGTTTGCGAACGATAAGCTTCGTGTGCTTGCGAAAATCAAGTGCCATCCATATACCGCATCTGAATCTCATTGTGCGCTCTTGTGAAATTAGCTAGCCTTGCAATGCTTTCAGCAATGCTCCATTGATGTCGCTGTCAACAATCCATGACGTATCAACTTTATGCAAGGTTACCGTAATCGGATCATGTTGTACCGGTGCTGCTGCATTGATGAGGTCAAGCGTGTTTTCGGCAACCTCGGATTTCGTTTGCTCTTCAGTATTGTTCGAGCTTGCGCCGGATTCGAAATCTTCCGTGGCTTTCTGTTCAAGTGCGGCAAAGATGCTGTCCGTAGTTTTACAGGTGATGGTGAGATCTATGGTTGCCGTGTCCTTGTTGATATCGATAGGGCCGAGCACGTAGTCAAACCCATCAAGGTAAGCAGATATATACGACATAGGGTCTATGCCGATGTCTGAGATCTGCTGCTTGGCATCGTCTGAGAGCAAGCTAGTCAATGTAGCTTCATCTTTAGCTTTGATAGATTCCAGAGGTTGAGAGACGGCTTGTTCGATACGTTCCTCGTTAGAGGGGCCGCAACCTGTTAACGCAAGCAATAGACAACCAGTTGCGATCGCGATCGCAATAATACAGACGACGCGAATCGATATCGACTTGAAATCTAGTGCTTCAGAGTTCATGGATCAGCCCTCCAAATCTCAGTTCGCTAGTTAACATAACATATATTATCAATGCTAGATTCTTTTCATTCACAACACGAGCGAGATGTCTATCTAAGCAGACCACAACGTTATAAAACACATGGGCCTAGCTTGAACGTAGACAGTTGCGTGTGCGTATAGAAATGATTTTGAAGCTCCTGTCACGTATGCGTTTCAAGTCAAGCTCAGCACGATTCGAGAAATATCTACTAGCCCCATGTTGACGTTCCTGCAGCTGTTCCTGCACTCATATTGCCAGCAACGCTTGCAAAGTCTCCGCTCTGAAGCATCTGCTCGATTACAGGAAACATAATTGCAAAGGAAACTGCGTTGAGCGTTACAGCTACCAAGCAGATGATCAATGCGGTCCGCATGGACTTGAGCATTCCGCGAGCTATGGATGCGGTCTCGTTAGTCTTTTGAGCTAGCGAGTGCAATTTACGATAAGCCAAGAACGCGCAAATCGCACCGATGGTTCCTAACAGCATTCCGCCTACAAACAAGGACAACGGGCCCGCGATAAATGCAAACGTCGTTTGGGAGCGAGCTGACCTCAGCGCTTGTTCGTCTAAGGCATTCGGCCTGAATTGATTGTCTCCGTCATTGGGATTAGGCTGCGTTTCCGCTTTTCCATAAGGCTCTTGATTTTCATCAAGATATGGATTGGGACGATTGTTTTGTTGATCGGCCACGTTAACTCCTAATTGCGGATTCCACTGCTACCGAAACCCGATTCTCCGCGTTGTGATTCCGTCAATTCCTCGACCTGCTCGAAGTTGATCGTAGGTACCGGCATGACGATGAGCTGTGCGATTCGGTCACCGATTTCAATGGTAAATGATTCGTTGGGATCGGTGTTCAGTAAAATTACCTTCAGCTCACCGCGATAATTGCTATCAATTAGACCAGGTGCGTTGACGATAGATATGCCGTGTTTCGCAGCTAGGCCGCTGCGAGGCAATACAAAACCCGCATACCCCTCAGGTAGCGCGATTGCCAGTCCTGTGGCGACCATGGCACGTTCTTGCGGTTCCAACACAATACGCTTGACGGATCTTAGATCTACTCCGGCATCACCGTTATATGCCATGTGAGGGATTTGAGCATCGCGTGAGAGGATTTTAATAGGGACGCGCACGTTGTCCATAGCTACTTCAACCCCTCGAGAGCTGCAGCAAATTCCTCTACGTTCTGAAAATCCTTGTATACGCTTGCGAATCGCACGTAGGCTACGTCATCAAGCTTTGCTAATCGCACCAAAGCCATGTCGCCAAGTTCTTTTGAGCCGATTTCGCTTTTAGATGCATTGCGAAGCTCGGCTTCTATACTGTCGATCAATGCACCCAACTGCTCAGGAGCTATCGGTCGTTTAGCGCACGCAATGAGGAGACCCCTCATGAGTTTTTGTCTATCGTAAGCTTCGGATGAACCATCGGATTTGATGATGATAAGCGGATTGTCGCCTAAGCGCTCATACGTGGTGAATCTTCGACCGCATTGAAGGCATTCCCGCCTGCGGCGGATACTGCAGCCATCATCAGAAGGACGGGAATCAACTACTTTGGATTCTAAGTTTCCGCATGCCGGGCATTTCATACAATCGCACTCCTTCGTTCGATGATATGTAGCCTAACATACAAGATATAGCGGTTTATACCTTGTTCCAAAAGAGTGCACCAAATCGTGACACAAGATATTGCCCTTAGCGGAAGTTCGAATAAACAATGATTCACAAAATTCCAGCGATGATGGTAAGCAACGCGAACAAGGTGATTGCGCCGGCGGTTTGAGCTGGAGTTGCGCGAGGTCCTGCTTGATATGGTTGACGGAAGTTGCCACTTTGCCTGATATGTGCGTTGCTGCGTCGAGACTCGCCGGCAGAATGGCAAGATGATATATCGTCGACCTGCCGGGCGCTACATTCGGATCCGGGAAATTGAATGATATGCGCAGATGAAACGCGTGCGTCTAGCTTTAGCGCCGCTGTGCCGCTAATTGCCGAACGAGAATCACGGTGTTGCATATTTCCTCCCCTTTGCTCTTGCGTAGAACCTTTGTTCGCATATATAATAGAGCGAACAAAGGTTCATGTCAACAGAAAAACAAACGGATGTTCGTTATAGATCACTTCGAAAGGGCAGCCCATGACCGACAAGATCACTAAGCGCCAGCAGGCGGTGCTCGACGTCATCGAGCAATGCATCCGCGAAAAGGGCTT
>ERZ1034928.274-NODE-274-length-29423-cov-39.499864_pt1 | contig 29423 bp, 39 predicted proteins | sample MGYA00520627_ERZ1034928 | MGnify/ENA primary metagenome ERZ1034928 (study PRJEB33766, sample SAMN09781755) | gut metagenome | biome: gut microbiome | host: Homo sapiens | place: Madagascar | study: EMG produced TPA metagenomics assembly of the PRJNA485056 data... | reverse complement strand
AGAAAAAAATAGCCAATCCACATTATTATCCTATGGATTGGCAGAAGTTTACAAGCGTAGACGGTTTAGAGCTGACTGATGAACAGGCACAGATTCTTGAGATGGCTTGTAATCAAGATGTGATGATGCTGACTGGCTCGGCTGGTACGGGGAAATCAGCTACAACTAAAGCAATCATTGAGATGCTAGAAGCCAATAATTATACTTATACCCTATTATCCCCAACTGGTATAGCGGCCAAGAGGCTAAGAGAAGCAACAGGTCGTGAAGCCAGTACGATTCATATGTTCTTAGCTTGTGATGGCAATTTGGGCGATTATGTGCTAATTGATGAAATGGGCATGGTTAGCGTCCATTTGCTATCAATGCTATTTGATAAAGTAACAGACCACACCAAGATAATCTTCATAGCCGACCCATCTCAGCTTGCATCTATTGCTTGCGGCAACATTGTTGAAGACATGCTTGATAGCGGTATAGTTCCTGTATGTAACTTGACTAAGGTATTCAGATATAATACATCTGGCATTATTACTATAGCTACTGATGTACGAAATGGAGTAAATGACCATCTGACAGACACTTTCACAGATTATAAGTTCATTGAAACTGATACATTAGTAATCAAGCAAATTGAACAAGAATATGCGCGGCTCTTAGCAGATGGATATAGCAAGGATGATGTGCTGATTCTATCTCCATTTAATAAGGGAGATGTTGGCTCATTGGCCATCAATGCGGCGATTCAAGCTAAGTTCAATCCGAATGAATTAAGCACAGTTGGACATACTGTCAATGATACACCTATCTATTTCAAAGTAGGTGATAAGGTCATCAACAAAAAGAATGAATATGCTATGCCGCTTGTTGATGATGATACGGCTTTTGTAGCAAATGGCGATATTGGTACAGTAATGGAAATTGTGCCAAATGAAAAAGAGCCGTATATGATTGTACGATATGATTGCGGTGATTGCATAGTTGATAAGGCGCATATCAAGAATACGCTATTGGCATATGCAATTTCTATTCATAGCTGCCAAGGTAGCCAAGCAAAGGCTGTAATTGTGGTGATTGATAGAAGCCATGTAAGGATGCTATCGCGCAACTTGTGCTATACAGCAGTATCACGCGCACAAGAGCGGCTAATATTGATTGGAGATGTGGCGGCTATTCAAGAGGGATTAAAGGTGCAAGAAGAAAAAGAAAGGGACACTGAATTAAAGGAGATGCTAATTGGATGAGCGAAGAATCGAAATCTAGTGGGCTTGAAATATTAGCAGTATTGCAGATTGTATTCCTTGTTCTAAAATTGACAGGATTGATTGATTGGTCATGGTGGTTGGTGCTTGTACCACTATGGGCAGATATTGGTTTTGGCCTGTTATTTATAATCCTCGCATTTATCATATACAAGTCGTAAATAAAAGGAGATGTTGATTAAATGAACCCGTTTGTTTATTCTGCTGATAAAATTAACAAGATGATTGACGATAATAGATACAAATCTGTTGTTATGACAGGTGTGCGAGATAATCTACTTGATATAAAGCCAATCATCGAGAAACTCTATGATGACAAGATTTTCTATCTTGACTACTGGCAGAGTGAATGTGTATGGCATGGCTGGGATTGGTCAAAGGATGATGGGAAAATGGCTAATATGGCTAAGATTACCACTGGTATTACCAATAAATTTTTAGAAATTTATGCGATGATTCTAGGTGGACTTGGTGAAAGATGTGAAAAGGAGGACAATGATTAAATGAACTATGAATTTCATGTAGGAGATTATGTTGAGGATGTTTGTGGACATACAGGCTACATCAAGGATGTCTCAGAGAAATCTAATACGTTTACCATTGTTTGGAGAAATTATTGTGGCACAGATTATACCCAAATGAGATGGTTTGACCACTATGCTTCAAATAGACGAAAATGGGAAGATGATTTTGTTCGTATTGGCGCATATGATTTCACTAAGAAAGAAAAGAAGAAGATTGAACAACTTGAAAAAGATTTGCCAATAGAGGGAAAATTTCAGGATAAGATCGTGAATGTCCAACAATATCTTGGGGATAATTATTATACACTTATTTATAACGGTAAGATGATTGATAAAATCAATGAGCTTGTTGATGCCGTGAATAAATTAATGGATAAGGAGGATACTGAATGAACCACCATAAACTAAATGAATGTACTTTCAAATTGTCTGTTCCAGTAGGTGAGATTCGCGGTGAACCAACTAGAATATGCGCAGTATGTAGAGCAAATGAGTATAGTAAGGATGAATGTTGGTTTTGTCCAGAATTTCTAAAGATATTAAAGAAATTGCTTGATAAGGAGGATGAGGAATGACCAAAACAACTTGTGATATTTGCGGCAATCTAATTACAGACAGTAGAGAAAATTGGTTGGTGTCGATTCAATCTCATGTTGGGGTGAAGGCGTTAAAATATTATCAAGAAAACTACGAAACAACTGTTGGAGATGTATGCTCAGATTGTGCCAATTCTATCTATCACTATATCGAAGGCTTAAAAAAGCCTCTTGACAAATCAACTGAATCGTGATAATATATATGACAAGGAGGTAATATAATTGAAAGTAAATCAATTTTATAGCGAGCTATATGATTGTGTTATGCAATCACCGGGCTATATTTTCGATCAATTTGTTCGCGTCCATATTGGAAACCAACTATATGATGTTGACCAGATTGACACAGTAATTGATATGGATACCAATAAGCCAAATATTGTTATCCATGTTAAGGAAAATTAAAAGGAGGACGATTTATTGTTTGCAAATGAGGTATATGAATCCATCTGGAAAGACCGCTACCAAAAGAATGGCGAATCATATGATAACCAACTATGGCGGGTAGCTGATTTTATTGCTACTGCCGAAGGAGAAAGGAGCGCGCCTAAATGGTCAGAGAAATTCTTCAGTATTATGAAAGAAGGATATTTCTTCCCTGCTGGTAGAACAATGAGCAATGCTGGTATTGGCGAAAAGCTAACACTCAATAACTGCTTTGTCGCGCCTATTGTTGGTAACAGTATGGAGCAGATTTTTGATGCGGTTAAGCTAGGTGCTATGACACATAAGGCTGGTGGTGGCATTGGTTATGCTTTTAGCAATCTAGCTCCTAATGGCTATAAAACCCGCAATGACGCTATTGCATCTGGCCCAGTTAGCTTCATGGATGTATTTAATGCTCAGACGGCAACTGTGCAGCAAGGCTCAAGACGCGGCGCAAACATGGGCATGCTCAGTGTATATCATCCTGATATTCTTGAATTTATTCATGCTAAGTCAGCAACGGAAGGACGGCTCAATCATTTCAACTTGTCTGTTGTTGTAGATGATGCTTTTATGAATCTTGTCATTGATAATGGTCAAGTTCAGCTACATTGGCCTATCTATGATGAGAAGGGCAATAAGCTACCACCTGATAAGTGGGATAAGCAATTTACTAAGCTAGTGCCAGCTCGTGATATTTGGAATGAAATCATGCAGATGGCGTATGATAATGGTGAACCGGGCGTATTCTATGAGGATAATGCCAATAACCGAAATCCTGCATGGTATGTAGAAAGAATCGTATGTAGCAATCCGTTAGCCGTATAAACGTGCGGATGTAAAATCTCCTCTGATTGACTTGGACGCTGAATACACAGTTACAAGGGGCAAGGGTAATGCCAGCCTGAACGACTAAGCGAGGAGACCCTAAGGGGATGCGATAGTCTAGCGCACGGTGTGAACTGTATTTGATACGCATTGTGTGAGGCGCAGAATATCTAGCAGGAACAATCAATGCAACAGACCCATCTCAATATGGTGGCGCTTGTAATCTTGGTTCGTTGTTCCTACACAATTTTGTAAAGAATCCATTTACCAAGCAAGCACATCTTGATACTGAGGCTCTAAGAAATACAATCTCTATTGCCGTCCGTATGCTTGACGATATTATTGATGTAAATAAATTTCCTGATAAGATTTATGAGAATTATCAGAGGGGTATGCGTACTATTGGTATTGGCATCACTGGTCTAGCAGATATGCTTGCTATGCTTGGTATGAAGTATGATAGTCAGGAAGCGAGAGATTATGTTGAATCTCTAATGCAAATGATTACAAATGCTGAATACTATGCATCCGTTCAGCTTGCTAAAGAAAAGGGCTGTTTCCCTCTATGTGAGCCAGACAAACACGTAGATGGTGTATATGTCAAATCCGTGCTAGAACATGATGTAATTGACGAAATGTCTGAATATGGTATTCGCAATGCCAAGATTCAGGCGGTTGCACCATGCGGTACAATCTCTATGGTGTTTGGGAACAACTGCTCTAGCGGTATCGAGCCAATCTTCTCACTGAGCTATGACCGCAAGGTAAAAATTGGTGGTCAGGACGATAAGGACGTAAAAATCGTCAAGATGATGGATTATGCTTATTATCTCTATCATAAGCTAAAGAATGAGGGTAAACGGCTTGATTTTGACGAGCATGATATTTTCCCAACTGCGCTTAATATGTCTGTTGATGACCATGTAGCTATGCTTGCTATTATTAGCAAATATACCGACATGAGCGTTAGCAAGACCATCAATGTACCTACTGAAGCATCATTTGATGAAGTTAAAGATATTTATATTCAGTGCTGGAAGAAGGGCATTAAGGGTTGTACAATCTTTAGACCCAATGCAATCCGTCAGGGTATTTTGCTTACTGAGAATAAAGACACTGAATCAAAGCCTGAAGCCACATCTCTTACTCTCCCTCGCGGCTCAATCATCGAGCCAAGTAATGACCTAATTGGCAAAAAGCGCAAAATCCAGACAGGATGCGGCTCACTTCATGTTTTAGCGTTTTTTGACCCTATTGACGGCAATCTACAAGAAGTATATTTCAATAAAGGGTCGACAGGCGGATGTGCCAATTTCATGACTGGCCTAAGCCGTATGGTAAGCCTACTATGCCGTGCTGGTGTAGATATTATGACTATCAAAGACCAGCTTGATTCAACTGGTGTATGCCCATCTTATGCTACTAGAAAGGCAACTCACCATGATACCAGTAAAGGCTCATGTTGCCCTATGGCTATTGGCAATGCTCTAGTAGAGATGTATAATGAGATGCAGAGTGAGCTAGATGATAAAGAGGACGAAGAAAAGCCGGTCAAGCAGAAGCCAATCACTGTAAACAACACCCCGTCGACAGAGCTGTGCCCTGAATGTGGTGAGCCAGTAATGTTTGAGGGCGGTTGCAAAATTTGTAAGTCATGTGGCTGGACAAAATGTGAATAAGGAGGATTAAATGAAAGTAACTAAGCTAATTCGTGAATATGTAGAAAAAACAGTTGATGCTTGTTACCCTAAGCCAAGCAGTGCAGAATTACTAACTGAACAACGTAACGAAGCTAATAAAGCCTTAGCAGAATTTAATAAAATGATTAGGGAATATGCAGATTCCATTTTACCAGAAATCAAAAATAAGTATGATATTCCAGATGATTTTAATTTTCATATAAGGAATGGTATTAACTATGCAGAATTTTCAAGTTACGATACGGAGTTGTATCGTAAAGCTGATGCAGACATACGAGAAAGAAATAAATTAAAACAACAGAAAAAAGATGAAATCTTGCTATCCCTTGAGCTAGGTGCAAACAAGTCTGATCTCGATAATATGATTAAACAGTTAATGAATGAGGTAGAACAAACTAAAGAAGGAGTAAACTAAAATGACAGAAAATCGTATCAATTTCTATCTAGGTAAATTAGGCAATGAGGACTGGATTTGCTCATGTGATGAACTAGACCTAATGGGCGAACCAAATAAGGGCGATTTAGTATGGCTACCACTAGATGCGCTGGATAATGAACGTGAAATGTATGTAATCATGCAGAAATATATCTCAGGTAGCGAGATTAGCTATTTCTGCAAGCCATATAATTGGGAGGATTGAGATGGAATATACACTAAGATTTTTCCTAGATGGTGCTGAATGTACAGATAAAGAACATACATTCAAATATACTCATGCGGCTCGTATGCTAGTTCCACGCATTGGCGAACACGTCTGGCTATATAGTGACAAAAAGGGCGATTACGGGGTGGCTCGATTTAGAGTAGAAAGAGTTGAATACGACACCTATCTCTATGGCGAGGAAATTGGACTTGTCGATGTTCATGTTGTAAGAGATGACCCAGATGACGTAGAGGAGGAGAACTACTAATTGCCTAGTGTATCTAATGTTCGTGTATATGCGTTAGATGATTCCATTAGAGCAGCTAAGTATCCAAAGGCGGTTGAGCTTGACGGCTTGACCGCCGAGCTTACTAAGGGTATTTTGGCTTGCTTGAATTGCCCAACAGGTGAAGGGCATGATAACGCTCTAAATGGTATTATTGTCCAATTTGACCTTACATTCAGCCAGAAGGCATGGGTAGAATTACAAAGATACCACTTCATGGATTTTGTTTCATCTTGCTCTACAATGCACAAGTTACAGAATATGAAGCCAAAAGATTGTTGCAATCGTTATGTAGACCCTAGAGCTATTGATATTCTACAGGAAAAGATCGACAGATATAATTGGCTAGTTGCTACGAATAAAAAGCCAGAATATAATATCAATCCAGATGAAATAAAAGAAGCGCGGCTTGAGATGTTATATAATATTCCATCTGGCTTTGAGCTTACAGCTGCAATGACCACCAATTATAGACAGCTCAAAACAATTTATCAGCAAAGACGAAATCATGCCCTTACCGATTGGCAAATGTTCTGTGATTTTTGCGAGACACTACCACGATTCCTAGAATTAACACAGAGAGGATATGAACCAAATGCTTAAAATTTTTATCTCTCAGCCGATGAACGGCAAGACAACTGAAGAAATTGAGGACGAACGCAATTATACTATTGACATACTGACATCATGGTTTACTAGAAAAAACGAGCGTATTGAGATTATTGATTCATTCTTTAAGGATGAGCCATATGAAGCGTTGCCCCTATGGTATCTAGGCGAATCAATTAAGCTAATGAGCGAAGCTGATATTGTATTCTTCTGTGATGGTTGGCAAACAGCTAGAGGATGTCAGATTGAGCATGATTGCGCTCTTGAATATGGTATTGATACTATGTATGAGGAGGACTTGATTTATTGAAGATTAAGTTAAAGGCAAAGCGCATCTCTACAACGGCCACTATGCCAATGTATAGTACGGATAAAGCGGCATGTTGCGATATTTATTGTGATTTGCGTGTAGATAAATGTTGTGAACTAAATCCAAATGCTGACTATAAGCATATGGAAGTCAATACAGATTGTTTCCAACAATTATATATCGCCCCACATGAGACAGTAAAAATCCCTACTGGTTGGGCATTTCGGCCAGAGAGTGGCTATATGCTACAGCTACTACAGCGGTCTGGATTAGCAAGTAAAGGGCTAATCTGTGTTGGTGGTATACTAGATGAGGATTACACAGGTGAGATAATTGTCATTATGCTCAATACAACAAATAATTATTTATCTATCAACAATGGCGACCGCATTGCTCAGATGGCTATTCGTCCATATTATCAGGGAGAATTTGAAGAAGTAGATAAGCTAGATGAAACAGAGCGCGGACTAGCAGGGCTAGGCTCAACTGGTGCTTAATTATGATTCTACCACGACTATGTATCAATGGTAGCAGATGTTATATAGAACTATATTATCCAGACGAGCCAAATGCGCCCATTGCTATATTTAGCGGTCAATCTGCTAAAGCAACAACAGACCTATTTGGTCATATGCTCTGTATGGCAATAGAGAATTATGATGATGGATATGATATAGGATATAATGCCGCGATTGAGGATATGGAAGGAGGTGAATTTGAGCCAAGTGTGGACTGTTAAGATCGTAGGCCGCTATTATGAGCTACTAGATGAAAATGATAATACTATTCATATCACAGCTGATAGAAATATGGCTTATCTATTAGAGGATATTTGCAAACGACATAATGCGGCTGTTAACGACGTTACTAAAGAATATGATGACTCATATATGTCCGGTTATGCAGAAGGATGGGATGCCGCTTGTAGCAGTTTATATCCTGATGATGATTAAATAGAGTAAAAAAATGGGGAACATGGTAGACATAATAATCTATCCAATGTTCCCCATAATTATATATTAGCCGCCAACAGCTTCTTTCATTACAATCTTGAACGTCTGGTCGCCTGTATTCTTGACCTGTTTAACCTCAGTAGTATATCCTTCTCTAGTAGCTGTGACGGTATATGTATCACCAATGCCCTTTAGTAAGAATTGCTTGGTATTGCCACTAACTGGGTCAACCACTTCACCATCAACATCTGTCACTGTGATGATAGCGTCCTTTGGTGTTACATCAACAGTAAGTAGGAAACCCTCTTGTAGAGTAACAGCGCCCTTTACTACCTTGAAAAAGCGCCCATCAAGACCAACACCGCAATTGCCACGACCCATAACAGGCGCACCAATTTCTTCGCCTTCTGAACCATGTAGAGTGATATAACCAGCGCCACCAACTTTAACCACGGTAAATAATGCACCGTCCCAGAGCTGGCCGCAAGTAGATATTGCTTTACTTCTATCAACAGTTGTTGCATTTGCATCACAAATCACCCCGTTAATAATCTTGAGTGTATTTTTATCTAGTCTTATGCCTCCACAAAAATTAGCCATATTTCATTCCCCTCTCTATATTATGCTTTAGCAACCCATGCTAATACGCCATTTACAACACCTAGCACTTTGTCATTATCATCAGCTGTAAATGCTGGTAGAATAGCGTCAACATATGCCTTATCAACTGCGTCATTATCATCAGTTGGTTCCGCCGTTAGCTTGAGTTTACCGACCATAGTGCCGCCTGATTTGAGCAATGCACTAGCTTGGATTGCGCCTGTCTTGCCATCTACATATTCTTTTGTAGTAGCGTGATTCACTGATGTTGGCGCACCTACACTGACAGGCACATAGGTAGCCTGTGTATCAGCCTTAACAAATGCCGCTGTTCCATCATTAGAGCCGGTTAATCTAGGCGCATTTGTACCGGTTGGCTCAATAGTAGAACCAATATATAATGGAGCTGGGCCGTCTGTACTGATTCTATGCGCATTGACAATACCATGCTCATTCATGTTCAAATCGCTGTCAATCATACCATCATCGCCAAGTAGGCTATGACCATCTACATATGCCTTGGTTGCCGCATCTTGGTCAGCGACTGGGTCAAGTAGGTCAGTGATTTTATGGTTATTCAAGCTAACCTCTGATTCAATAGCCATGCCGCTATCTGTATTGCTAATGGACTTAACTCCCATAATATTATTGCCATTCATGTATAGGTTGCCGCTCATTGGCACTGTGCCATCTGACTTAAAATCACCCGATGCACCACCAGCCCCAGCTACGCCCTTTACATTAAGCACAGGTCTGCCTTGTGCGTCCTTGGTATAATTAAATTGGTCTGAATTTAATAGATAGCCACCATCTGCGGCTCTGATTGTTGCCATATATTATCACATCCTAGTTAGATTAAAATTTATCCCCTGATGAACTATTTTAAGCCTCTCCTGTCTCCACCCCCATACCGCTCAAACATTGTGCTGGCATCCGTCCCGAAAAGGAATATCTTTGTAATCGTATCAAATTGATTGCTTTCATATCCCAAAGAGGTGCTGTTATAATAGGATGCGTCTGTGAAAGAATAACAGTTCATGCGCACTATACCTTTTTTAATTCACCAGTACTTCCAATGAAGTAGGCCCTATAATCTTTTGCTCTGGCGTGATAACGTAAACATCAAGCACACGCTCTCCTTTAGGCCAAAGCACGCGTCCGATCACGTTAACACGTTCTGGCCTCGTGGGCATCCAGGCAAAATGGACGTTAGTCACTACCCCGTTCATTCTGTCGTAAAGAATCGGCACATATCCATCTGTTCCCACCGTACCGTCTGTCAAGGTGATGGTGGCAATCCATGCTTTACCGACCAGAGCTTTCGCACTACGCAAAACCACCTTGACAATCTCCACTCCTGTTTCCTTCTCATAGTCATCCGGATTAAACGTGTTTGCAACTGGATAATAATTGAAAACGGGAGAACTCGGGCCGTTGCTGTAAACAGACAGCACGTTTCCTTCGGGAATGGTCAGCGCCTTCAGATCATTCGTCTGCATCGACATATACCTTCTTCGTTACCGTCGTACCATCTGCCATGACAAAGTTCCACGGTTCCGGTGTTACCGTCTTCCACGCGGTGGGCTTGCCGTTCTCATCCACGGCGGTGATTTTGGCGATTTGCCCGACTTGTGCGCCGGTGATGCCGAGCGAGATGTCGTCGATACTTGCAACCGGAATTTCTACAGTCTTTTCATCGCTACCATCATAGCTCGTAATGGTGTCTTTAATCTTGATATTTAGTGCGTTCGGATTCGGGAGAGCCGTTGGGATAACAGCACCAATATTTTCTTGAGCCTGTTTCTTTTGAGCATCCGTCAAAGATTGCTTAGTCTTATATAAAACCGCATTTTTAGATACATAATTTACTATTCCTCCAGCGTTTGCAACTGTGCTATCTGGGTCGTATACAGATTTTTCCATATCACTAGCAATTTTAATATCGCTCTTTTCATATGTATGCTTTTCGACATCCCAAATCATCCAATATCCATCTTCGCTTGGATATGGTGGATTATTATTCATCTCAGCTACATTAGCTTCAATTGCTGTAATATTTGCTTCAATTTGATAAAATTCGTTAGGCACTGGGTCATAAGTAGATGCTGGCTCAATGCTGTATTTAACCCAACAATCAAATGTATCACTATGATATACCTTATCCCCATTTATACCCCTAAGTTGCATGGTATATTTGCCAGCAAATGGCAACATATCAGATGTAAGAATGGCCGTACATAAATTACCGCTTCTAGTCAGATTGATAATATTATATAAAACCTCACCAGTACAGCATTTGTCAGGATATTTTACATCTAGCTTATATTCCCATGATTCGTCAGTGTCTACAGTGATATTGATAACATCTACACTGTTATTCTTCTCAAATGCAAGAAATTTTGTATCTTGCGTGATTTTAGTGCCAGTTAATGTTATATTCACCTCTACCAACTCCTTTCTTATAAATAAAGAGAGGTGCAGGTTTTATCCTGCAACCTCCTTAAAATATTGTCCAATAAGCTCATGGGGCATATATTGAAGTATGATTTTATCACCTACAGTTGCGCCATCACGCTTGCACAAGTATAGCTTACCATCCTCCGCATCACTATAATATAGTCCGTATTCATATTCCATACCTCTACTGGCTGGGATCGGGTCGTATTTTGTCCCATCGTGCTGCTCGTCTATGCGGGTAAACAGTGCCGGTACAACGTCCGGTGTCCAATCTGCTTGCGACGTGTGCGCCTGAAGAACCTTATACAGCTCGTCTCCGTACAGCAGCTTATACCCCACCGTGTACGCTTCGCCTGCCTCCCACTCCGGATAGAATCCCTTCATCCTGTAAGCCGTCTGATCGTCCACGCTGAGCGTGTTGATCTGCTGGCGGAGCAGCATCTCCTGCACCTCCACAGCCGACAGCGGGCGGTGCTTTTCTTCTGCCTCCGCCCGAGCCGCCGCGTCCTGCATTGCCGCGATCTCTTCATCGGTCATATCGCGAATGATGCCGTTTTCGTAAATTTTACTCATAATACTCTCCCCATATGATCACACGAACGCCCGCGTTCAGCAGCGTATTCGCAGATGCAACAATATTTACCGTCCGTCCGAAATCCGGCGATAGCGCGTCTGCACCGAGGGTTCCCTTCATTGCCGTGACACCGCCGAAGGAATGATATACTGTTGAACTTACTCCTGTCGATAGCTCCTCATTTTGGCTTTGCTCAAAATAGGTGCGGTCCGGCGACCAGATCGCGTGTATTGCGTAGGATTTCCACGCCGCCGCGTTATAATTGATCAATCCGTAGTTTCTGATATTAAACGATGCTACCGTCGTATCAAGCATCATGTTGATTTTCCCAGATACACTTGCGCCATCTGCGTCGACCAGGAGCGCCACACCGCTCGTTCCGCAGTTCACAATGCAATGCAGCGCATAAAAGTTATGCTCCAGCGTTTGAGACACCGCCTGCGCCGCCTCGGCGAGCGTTATATCGCAGATCAGCGCGGAGCTTGGGCTTCCGCCCGCGCTGGGCATGTCCACCGGACTCCATGCCCCATTTACAACTTGCAGAATTTTGTCATTATCGGTAGTGGTAACAGTTGGCAAAAAATCAGATGAACTAGAAGCTGTATATCTATCACCAATATATCCCTCAGCACCACTAGACGTTATTATAATACAAGCCATGTTTAAAACCTCAGGCGTATCACCGCAGTCAATATACGCAAAACCAAATGTCACATACTCATTTGGTTGGTAATCTACTAATGGCAATACATATGGAGATGTATTGTCACCAATCAAAAGTAATACGTAACATAAACGCCCCGCATTATATGCCAACATAATTTCTTCAAATGTTTTATCTGCTGTTACATTTTCATCATATACATTGCGGCCAGAAATTGTACAATTAACATAGAACGGCTCTGATGCAGACCCGCTCCCACCGCCCGGAGATGTATATAATCTGCCACTTGAATCTACACCCACAGATTGCGTCATAGCAGTTGTCTTAGCAACAGGCATAACACCGCCCAATACAGTATTGGTCGCAACTGGTAGTGTATACTCGTTTGGAATTGTCGGTTTGTTCGTCAAACTATTATAATCCCCATCAAAAGAACTAGTGCCAGCCCCAATATTCGACCTAGCCTGCGCTTTCTGAGCGGTAGTCAGCGATTGAGTCGTGTACTTAACAGCATTGGTTGTTACAGCGCCAGTCTGCCCATCCACAGACGTAACAGAACCAGTGCTTGGAGTGGTATATAATGCACCAGTTGAGTCAATACCAACGGGTTGAGTCATGGAGCTTGATTTTGTCACCGGCTTAACGCCACCAATCTTTGCGTTAGTTGCAATAGGGACTTCTTTTAGATAATCAGTGCCAGCAGTAGCAGCAACTATACCGCCGCCGCCATTACCCTTTAACAGCTGAGTCGATTTAGGCACTAGATTATCTATTTTATTTCGAGCTGTTGTATCTTTTACATCATAGTCTGTACTAGATACATTGATTTTACTAATATCGGACAATTACATATCCACCTCCATTATAGTAAAATGCCACACATTTCTTGGATGACTGTTCCAGAATCTGTAATATCAAACTTAAACTGAAGAACAGAATTTTCGACGATTGTACCATCAAGCTCATACGCTGATTCCCAACAACCCGTACCATCTAGGAATTTACTATTTGTTTGAGATTTTTTTATCATAGCCACAAAACTGCCGCTATTCACACTATATGACACAGTAGGAGACACTCCATTATGATATAACCACATTTGATATTTGTAACCAGTGTCCATAGAGAATTTCTTAGTTGTAAAATAACCGGATGAATAAACCGTGCCAGCGAATGAGCCTGTAAATGTACCAGCGCTAATCGTATATCCTTGAGTACCAGAATCTCCGATAGCTATAACAACAGTATATTCATAAGTCGGAACCACAGAAATGTTTGGCACGAACGTAATGTTGATAGAACTACCAGAAATATTAAATTCCACACTTTCCCACAGTACATCACCACCTTGTTTTATATACAACTTTCCAGTGCCACTAATACTACTACCACCATAATTGCTCAATGCGGCGTTAAAATGCATTGAATTTAAGCGACCGCCACCGTTAGGAGTGAATGTACAAAGAGTGTATTGATGACTTGTTTGCACCACAAGTTGATTCGTCGCAACATTAATACTATCAGCAATCTTACTAATAAGAGTAGGAATACCATTTACATCCTGCAACTGTGACTCGTTATCGTAATCATGGCTTTTATCCTTCAATAACATATTCGCACTATTTCTTTGTCTGCTAGGAAGAATATCATTCTTATAAAAATACAGCCCCTGCTGTGCCATATTATATCTCAATGGGTCGCCATATACAGCCGTGTCAGATAGTTGGATAGAGCCAGAAACGGACACATTCTCAGCCTTGGTTCTAGGATATAATTTGTCATAATCTGTTCCATTATATTGTGTCCATGTTACATTATATTCATTGCCCATTATTCACCCACCTCTTTCCAGCCAGCAGGGTAAGCAGATGGACTGTATGCATTAGCATCAATTAGGCTCTCATATACCTTACCTTCAAACTTGACCTTATCGCCCTTCTTGTAAGCATCATGTGCACCTGTAGGTTGGACGAAATCAGGGATTGTATCGATATCAGTGGATGGAACATCCGTACCGCTACCACTGCCACCTCCTTCTCCTGAATCGCCGCTATCAGTCGATTCAGTATATTCTTCCCATCCGGCAGGATATACATCTGGTGCCCATACGTTCCCGTTGATTTTGGACTTATATAGCTTGCCATTATAATCAACAATATCGCCAATCTTATATGCATCATGCGCGCCCATTGGTTGTTTCCACTCAAGATATCCACTATCAGTAGAGCCAATCAGCTTATATAGCGCTGGATTTTCATCGGGTCGCCAATCAGCTTGACTCTTATGCATCTGAATCACCTTATAACAAGCATTATCGTCTCCATATGTAAAAACATCTCCAACTTGGTAATATTTACCTATTTCGTATTTATCAAATAGCGTACTGACCTTCTGGATGTTGGAATCATTTCCCATAAGAAGTGCGGTCAGCATCTTCAAATTTTCATACATTTCATCAATTTTCTGAAATTTATCCATATATGCCTCATTCCTCCTTTTCAAACCAAATATCCCCACGACTCAACCCTGTAGGAGCCGTAACGGATACCTGTATTTTTTTCTGCTTGAATGTTGGATCTGATTGTTGCTCTAGCGTCTCTGTTTGACGCAAGATATAATTAAACGTATCAGCAATCATCTGTTTGTCGGTCAATTGTGTCTGAGCTAGAACAGAAAATGCCGCGCTATAATTACCAGCCGCCCATAGACTCCTAAAATCCTCAAGCAACGATTTATCACTCAAATGAATATCTTGAAATTTCATTTATCAATCCTCTACTATCTCAATCCAGAAATCGCCCTTTTCTTGTGCAAGAGGCTGCGTCTTGGATACTACATATGCCGGATTATATCGCGCCGTATAAAATTGCTGAAGAGCGATGTTAGTATCAAACACGTTATTCAGCAAATCAGCAGTCAACATTTTTTCGTCATATGACGGAATAGTTGTAAGTAGCTGCTGCGCTCTAACATAATCACCATCTAGCACCGCTTCTTGATATTGATCAACAATTGGTGCATCCGACGCTGTGATGTCCTCCATGGTTGGAAATTGCTGGAAACTATCAGGATATGATGTAGCCATATTATATCACTCCTTTAATCATTATCTGGATAATACGGGTAATATTTTATTGCATTTATTGTCATTGTGCCCGTACTTGAGCCATAATCAACGTTAATCGACTCCACTAGATATCGCTCTATAATTTCTCCGCCTTTGATGGCATGTGAAATCAATAGATGTGAGGTTACCCAAGGAATAGGCACGGTTGTGAGCTGGATAGAATCCTGTAGGCGGCATCTCTGATATAGCTCAAATTCGGCACGTTGCTTTGCTAGATAATCGGAATAGATATTATCATATTCACCACCAGCCAATACAATTCTGATACGCCCAACAGAACTAGAGCCAACTGGGTCGCCCACATAGAACGGGCTATCTGGGTTGTCATCACAAACAATGGCCTGAGCCTGTTCCCCCCCCATAAATTCCCATGTGCCGTCAGCGGTATAAGCAAATACCCACAGCTTGTCTTTTTCTAGATATGTGACAGCAGAGCCGTCAGGATTTACAACATTGTGGATACCGAGGAAATTGATGGTTATATTGCCCATTTCAGATTGGGCAAATGTTAGTGTTTCGCCAGACACAGAGCCATACGATACGGTCATCTTCTCATTCGCCACAGACGCGCCACCATATAGCGATAACGTCTCGTCACTTACATTTGCGCCATTCCCGATGGATACATCTTCTGGAAGCGTAATGCCCACAACAACGCCAGAAAATTTAGTTGGTTCAATCTCATCGCCAGCTATGATATTACCACTACCAGCATTTTCATAAAATTGTTGCCCCGCAATATCATACATACCTACTACTCCATCAGCATTTTTGCATGGGATAAAATATCTGCTAAGAGTCGAGCCATCATAAATTTGACATGAATAAATCTTGCCAGTCAGATATGTATCGACAACTGTACCACGATTCCATGCTCCAATCCCCAAATTATTAGAACAAGAAAATGATGCTAGTGATGATAGAGCCCATGTCTGCGTGCCATTTTTATAGCCACCCGTTGAATTCAACTCTAGCGTAATTGGATAATCGCTCATATTTTCCATTGTGCTACTATTCTGGTTGCCAATACCAAAGCTATTAGTAGAAATACGAAATTTATTAACATAGTCAAAGTTCTGAACCGTGTTTTCAGATGCGCCAATAAACATACCAGTAACCGCGCTCTCAGCCTTAATAATAACGTCTGTGTTTTGATTAGGCTTAACGCCAGTGTTAATCCATTGCGTGCCAGTCAACTCAATCCATTTTAAGGTCGTATATCCTTCTGGTAATGGATTAAGACTACCGCCACCAAGGTTTGTAAGATTGGCAAATGTTGGCTTAATAACAGAGCCATTCACCTCAGTTGTTGATGAATCGCTGTAATATTCAATATCCCAAGTATGGCCGTAAACCTCTATATAATTCTTGACACTCTCAAAATCTGTGTTAATCGTCTCATCAAGCAACACGTCCTTCAGCAAGTCATCATCTACAGATACTGGCTCATTTGCACCGGTTGGAATCTGTTGATAATGAAATACGCCATCCTCATCAAAGAACATCTCGTATTTTGGCAAGATATCTCTGAGTTGAGTGAGAATATCATATACCGTACCACCTTGGTCGATCTCGATGTCGTATGGGATTTCTTGTGTATATTCTTCTCCATCGTCGTTAATCCCAGTGCATTCCGATACAACATATTTCTTAAATCCACCAAGCTCAAGGGCAGCTATGATGGCTCCACGCACATTTTCGCCTTGTGAGATTCTAGTAGGAATACCCTCAAGATTACCATTTCGTAGACCAGTTAACTTACTCATCAAATCAAGAGCCGAAAAACTCAACGTATTGGTATATCCGTTATAATTCCACGATGGCGAGTTAATTAGAAAGATGCCCTTATTATACCATGCAATTTCGCCAGTCCTATTATCTTGATAACCGACATATGGCTGGATGTACTTATCTAGCCATATTTTACCACCGCTCTTGATGTCAAATGAACTATCGGCAACGACCAAAGACACAGAACAGCTGCGGCGCAAATCGGCATTGGCATCTTCATTATATGTAAAATCGATACATCTTCCGCTTATCTCATCAACAACGTTATATTCAAAATCGAGCAGATTGATTTTTACATATTTTTGAATATTGGGCTGTTTGATAATTCTATAGTCCTGTTGGGTGATATTAAGAGCCATATTCTTCGCCCTCATTTACATTTTCTACGGAAAGTAGCCCCGTATCGTATAGGTCTTCCTCACTATTCACGTCACCAATTTCTGTCCAATCAGCAGATACACGCATTAGACCCATTCCTGTATTTTGCTCATAAGATGTAGACGGATTTCCAGTAATAAAGCAAAGCCATGCTTGTCCATTCCAGTCCTTAATAATCTTGGCCTTCTTATTCGTTAAAAATTTAACAAGTTCATTGCGTTGCTCCATGAGTTGCCGCCTAGTCTCATTGGTGAACAGCTCTACACCCTCATTGCTATCTGGCAGTACATATCCGCTAACTGAGCCAGTCTGATAGTTAATTAACCCATTGCTAATAACAACTGGATATTTTGAACCAAACGGCGCATACACACCAATCTGCTGTACCGCATCGGTATTACCATATTGCACACCAGCATAGAATTTATAAATAGTATCGGCATCGCAAATATATACACCTCTAAATTCAGACCACACCTCAGAGATACCATAGCCGCCCTCTACTCCATTCATGACTGGCACAAATGCGTATTCATATTGAACGCCGCTTTGATTAGTATTGTCATTGAACACTATGTTAATATCCGATACATCATCTACGTAGACATCCTTGATTGTAATCCAGTCAAATTCGCCCTTAACACGCCGCTTGATTCTAATCTCGGTAATATTAGATGCCGATTCTGATATACTGCTAGCATTGATATTTCCATTGAAATTAGCATCCATGAGCGTGTTGACATCCCATCCTATTGGAATGACATTATTATAATCCGAATCAGCCTCTAGCTCAACATTGTAATGGTTATATATGCCATTTTCCAATTTGGTTGACGTAATGTTGGTCACATTGGTCGGTAATTCGTCTAGCGCATTTTTATCTGATAAAAAATTATATCCTAATAATCCAAGCATTATGTCAACACCTCAATTTTCAAGTCATATAGGTCACCATCAGCTCTAAGCCAAATAAATAAATTGTCAGTATCGACTGGTTGAGCAATTTTGTTGCTCATGATAGTATAGACATAGTGCCAATCCTGCATTGTAGCTCTCAATTCAAACCAAAAATAACCATCACTGTCAGTTGCAGTTGACAAAACCACAGTTGCGCCATTCTTGTTTTTTAGTGTTAGAATGGTTGTATTCTTCTTAAACGCTCTACCCCAAATTCTGACAGTATATGGGGAGCTTAACTTATAACCCTCGTTCCATTCAATCCATGAGCCATCAGCCGTCAAATCAACCTCTTTGTTATCAATATAAACAGGAGGCGTTGGATTAGATTGCCCTGTAATTGGGTTAATATCCGTTTCAATTGTAATATAGCCGCCTTGACAATTATTGGTCAAATACAGTGGCGAATACAATGTTGGCGATGTATAGCGAACAGAGAAATCAACCTTACCAGTCGTAACGCTCGTTCCGCCTGATGTGCGCCCAACAACCTCTACTGAATAGGCGGTATTATCGCCCAATCCAGAAAATGGATGAGAGATGTTAAACGGTAACGTTGAGCTTGTATTATACTGCTTGCCACTGGTAGAAACTAGCAACCCCGCAACATTGTATAGGTTGAACGTATATTCATTCAAAATCTCGCCCTGCGCCTGATTATATTGCGCCTGAAACTCAAATGAGGCGTTATTAACCACGGCATGCTCAGACACGTTGGTAAACCTGAATACTGGCTGAGCATAACAATTAAATTGGATTGTATTGGATTGTGCTGATGTATTGCCTTGTGCGTCAATAGTTACCAAGTATGCCTGATAATATTTGCCATTTGTCAACGTGCCAGCTGGGACTACATGCTGTAGCTTAAAGCTGGTCTGAGTTGCGCTATACACCTGTTCTAGTGTCGAATTATCCTTAATTGTCAGTGTATTAGCAGTTACCTGTGAACCACCAACCACATTAAATGTAAATATCTGTGAATTAGATGCGTCAAACGCAGCTACGTTATTTAAGATGGGCTTTGTAAGTGCCATCTAATCACCTCTTTCTAATCAACAATATGTATCGTCTGTTGATTCACCTTTTTTAGCAAAAATGCGCTTTAAGCATAGGGATACAAGCTCAAGACCAAATGCGCCTCCTGCATAAATCAGCACATCACTAAGGTCACACCCCACAATATCGCCCCATCGCAGAATAGCATAAGTCTTAAGGCAAGCCGCCCAAATCAACACAATAGTAAGTAGGCGAAGACAATATATTACTATTGTCCTCGCCATCTCGCCTTTAGCCCATTTCCGCTTATTTCTAATGAACTTCATTGATTTTATGCCTTCTCTGCGCCATACAGCTCAGCATGCAGTCTGAGTACGCTTGCCTCAATCATGTTCTCAATTGTCTCAGCGTCAAGAAGAATGCCCTTGTCTTCAAGATATTTTAGAACATACGCCTTCTTCTCCTGTCCCTGAGCAGAATTATACAGCTGTTCTGCCGCTGCAACACCAATGTCAATAATATCAGCCCACTTATCAAGCTGTGCCTGATTGTACTTGCTCTTGATGTACGGGATTAGGAATGCGGATAACACAGCAACGATTAGCCCAACGACACTTTTAATGATTTCAGTATAGTTCATATATATTCTCCTTATTTAGCATTTGCCAGTTTTTCAAATAGCGCCTTATTATATTTATAAGTATCAAGCCATGCAATGGTATTATCGTCAAATCCAAAGCGCGACTTTACATTTGCTTTATTTTTATCATGCTTTTCCTTAGCGGGGTCTTTTTTGTCAGAATCGATATAATCAACGAATGGAATCTTGCCATGTTTCTTCCATGTACGGGCATTATATCCGGCTTTCTGGCCAATATTTCCAACAGCAGTAATCTGTACACCATTATTCCATGCAGGAGTACATTCCACTGCTAGACCATCACCGACATATAGCCCCCAGTGACCGGGCATCCACAGTGCCTCACCAACCACCATATCACTCCAGCCATTAGCCGATACATCGCGACAAATCTTAATCATACCATCTGCGGTATAATCTGGGCATCCATTCGCTCCATATCGAGCGCCACCATACACCGCATTCTTATTGCCATTCCAGCCCCAAATAATGCCTTTGGTCAGATTAACGCAATCAAACATAAAATAACCCTGCCCAATCAGTTTACGATACATAGCCATTTTTTGGTCTGTATACCAATCGGGGTATTGTTTCTTTTTCTCCTGAAGAATGGCCTCTGTTACAGGAAAGCCAAAACAGCCCCAGCCATAAATCGTCTTATAATTCTTAGCTACATCAAGATGTTTATTTACTAGTTCAATATTAGTCATGCCTATTACTCCTCATTCTTGATATCGATAGAATCCTGCACCTTCTGGCTCTGAGTACCAAAATAAAAGCCAATAATCATGATGAAGATTGACATGAAATCCTTAGAGCTAATCGTCTCTCTCATAGAGAGAATGGCAAAGACACATGTTGCCACAATGGTGACAATACTCTTTACACTCAACAGATTACTCAACCGCTTAATAAATTTATCCATTTCCGTCGCATCCTTCTTTTCTTTGTTCATTACGGGTTCGCCGCTGTCCATACTCCATTTACCACCTTTAATATTTTACCATCATCATCAGACGTTACAGGCGGTAAGGAGGAACCGCCTGTAATAATAAACGCCTGACTCATGTTGTTATTTGGCACAAACACCCTATATGTTGTGCCTACAGATGGAGGAGCGCCATAGCACTGGACAGTATTGGTTCTCCCATTGATAGACATCGTTACTCGTGTATTTGAATCAACAGCCTTTACTACTCCGGAATAAATCTGAGTAGTGGTCGATGCGGCCTTTTCTGCTAAGATGTTGATACTATCTAATAGGGTTTGCTCAGTGCTCATATTATGTTAGCTCCTCTTTGTTACATATTGATGCGCCAGTTCCTTTAGCCCCTTAACAAGAGAATCAGCGTCTCTTGCATTTGGCAAGCTCAAAGAGCTGATATTAAACATATTACTCGTTGATTTTACAACATCATTCATATATTTAGTTGGATTAGCACCCATCTTCCATAAATTGGCCGTTACATCAGCAGGAATAATACCGTCGCCTCGATTTAAGACTCTGAGTTCTGGGCCTTTCTCTCCAACCACAGAAAGACCGCCGCGCCATGAAAGAGTGCCATTGGCATTACCGTCAACCTTCTTTTTATATTCACCGCGATTCTTTCTTAGCTCCTCGTTCAACAGATGTAAACGCTTCTTCTCTTCTTCGTCAGCCTCATACCACTTTCTTGAATTCTCGGCAAGCTGACGGTCAATTTCGTTAAGAGTCTCACCGTAAATCTGTTGATCAATTTCATTGATTTTATTTTGCGCCCACTCAGCAGTTGCTCTTGCTGTTGCGCTAGTGCCGCCCTGAGAAGCCATTTGTTTATATATATCATATTGGCTTTGGCGATACCTTCCGTATACATCTCGATTGCCAAAATAATACTTTCCTAATAACCCTTCCCATACATTAAAATCGGAACCACTATATCTAAGTGCCGCATCGATACCATATTGAGCCGCAGCAAAAGCAGCATCTGAACCGCTATACCACTCAGCACCCGGCGCTATTGCACTAGGATTACGGAAATATAGCTCTCTATATGCATCCTGAGCAATCTTATTCAGGTTGTCATAATCATATTTTGAGCCGCCATTGAGTATATATTTGGCTTGTTCACGAGCAATATAATCATCAATGCCGCCCATACTACCCATATTAAACGCCTGTTTTGCCCAGTCGGTTTCATACAGTTGCTTGAGCGTCATGGGTGAACCGTCGGCATTCGTACCAATTTGTAGATTGGCATTCTTTTCTGGATCTTCTAGGTATTTACCCATCATGCCAATCCACCAAGCCACGTCACCGCCATACAGCATCGATAGCTTGTTGAACTGGCCTGTTGTCTCACCCCAATGCTCTCTACGGAAATCAGCAATAGTGCCAGCATAATTGCCACTACTCATGCCTAGAGCATTAGATAGCGTACTCTGTATGGCGCTAAGCCCTTGACCAAACTGCTGATTAAGTAAACCAGCCGCAGTGCTCATACTGCCAACCATGCTCTTCATAGCAGAGCCAACAGACCCCATAGTACCAGTAATATTAGATGTCACACTGCTCGTTACATTACCAACAGAGCCATTTAACGCCGACATGCCAGACGCAACAAGATTGGTAATATTCTCCATACCATATGCAACAGTCTGATATGTATTATTACCAAGCTCTTGATATTCTGATAATAGAGCACTAATATCATCTCTGGTTAGCTGACCATTTTCAAGCGCCTTGTCGCGATATTCCTCGATAAGCGCAAGAGCCTTATCTTTTAGATCGTTGAGAATTTCTTTTTGCTCCTCAACATAAATATCGCGCCACGTCTCATTATAATCTTCTTGTGCCTTGGATATTGCGCCAATATCCTCACCATATTGGAATCGCCCATCTTTATAAAGTAGGATTTTCTTTTCCTTTGCTTCTTGTAGGGCTTTTAACTTTTCTTCTAGTTGCGTCTGCCTATCAAGCAGTTTGTTCTGTGTCTCAAGAGCATCAATTTTATCATCCCAATATGCCTCTTCAGCCTCTTTGAGAGCATCAAAAGATTCATTGATTTGTTCTTTGACCTTTTCGGCAGCTTCTTTAGCGGCTTGCTCAGCTTCTTGAGCGGCTTTTTCCGCAGCTTGTTTGGCTTTTTGCTCGGCATAGTCAGCGGTTTCATCGATGGATTTTTTGATGGATGAACCGCCACCACTACCCTTTGGCTTAGTCTTGTTAGCCGCTACTTCGTCAGCTATCTGATCAAATATATCAAGCGCCGTATTTGCAGCGACATCCGCCACAGCATTGGCCTTTTCTTCCATCTTCTTGGCATTTCTGGACACTCTCCATCCAGCACTACCCATAGATTCAGATGAAATTATATTCGATTGCTCAGCAGCTGTTGCTCCAACCGTACTCACGCCGTCAAGTGCGGCCAACTGTTGAACGGTCGCACCAATGGCCTTGGCATACGCCTTTAAGGATGCCAATTTCGCCGTGATGTCAAGCCCATTGTTTCCAAATAGAATTTCTTGAGCAACAAGGTCTTGGAAAGAGCGTGTCGTTGTATCAACTGCGTCTCTCTCCGCAATCATCTTAGCGGCAACTTCTGCGGCTTTCTGAGATACGGCATCATTAGCAGTTGCTAAATCCTCACCACTGCCAGCCGCAGCATCTTCACTATCTTTCAGTCGCCATGTTCCATCTGTTAACTGCTCAATACCACTGAGCGCAACCGTTGTACTAGGAGCAATAAGCCCTAATTGACGAGCTAATTTTAGCGCTTCTTCGGCAGTAATACCAAATGTATTGGCGAGATATACAACTCGTTCACTCGGTTCTTGAAGGTCATCTGACGCATTGACGAATGCGACAATCATTGCATTAAAATTATTAACAAACCCTTCTTGCGCATCGTTTAAATTGTCGAGGGTAAGCAGGTATTCATACCGCCCTTGGTTTGCTTCTAAGTATTGAGCATACTCATCTTTTTGTGCTTGAGTTAATTCCTTAGAAGTACGGATTTGTCTTGCAAGAAGATTCATGACCCCAGCTTGAGTCGTCATGTACTCATCAGCTGTCTGGGTATTTTCTTCAAAGCTTAAGCCAAGATATTCAAGGTTCTCTCTGAGCATGTTGACATATGCTGCTGCACGCTCAGTATCGTCGCTCATTTTCGACAATTTATCTATATCCATCTGTGAAAGAGTGACGTTATATTTATCAGCAAGGTCAAGCACTGCGGCGTTCGTATCGGAATATTCACCAATTAGAGAATAATCGGATATATTTTCTACTCTTACACCACTAACAACATCAGATGTATACGCTCTTTGTTGAGCCTCTTTTGCCTCTTTCTCTCTATATCGCTCCAATTGGCGATAATATTCAAGCAGATTCTCAAGCTCTTGCTTTTCATCGTTCCACTGTTGCCCACGCTCGACCATTGGAACTTTATTTAGCTCATTCAGCTTGTCAATAAGCTCCTGTACCTTGTCTTTCGCCTCTTCGGCTTGTTGCTGCGTTTCTTCAAAATGTTTGACTAGATTTTCATATTTCTGTGACTCGGCATAATCTTCATATGCTCGAACTGCTTCCACAACTAACCCAATTGCAGCAGCGACACCGCCAATGATAAGCAATGTTTTAGGAGCAAGCAATGTTCCTAAGAATCCAGTTGCTCCACCAGTCGCAGATAATGCCTTGCTAAGTTGAGACAATTTACCAATAGCTGTACCAGCTATACCGACAATGCCGACTACAGATGTAGACAGCGCCGCGATTCTGGTTGCCGCCGCGCCAACATCATTATTGGCAAAATCAAGTAGAGCCTTACCAGCATCTAGTAATCCACCAACAAATTCTTTAGACAAAACGCGATTGGAAAAATCTTCAAATTCAGCCTTAAGAGCCTGCTCTTTTGCTTGTAGACTCTCCATGTATCGTTCATTCTCTTGCATGGCCGAGCCATTAGATTCTATAGCTGTATTAGTCGCTTTGATGGCAGTTTCATAATTGCTTAAAAGAGCGGCGAGATTTTGAGTTTGAGTTGTCAGTATGTTAAGTTAGGTCGTTACTCTAACCAAAGAAAGTTTGTTTCAATATATCTTTATATGTTGTATGTCTATATAGCCAATATGGAATGCGAACAAGGGTTAAATTATGAGATTTGCAATATTCATCTTTTATTTTATCACGAAGTTGTGTTTCTTCTAATCGTTCTTGCGTTGTCCACGTTGATGTATAAAAATGTTGCATTCCATCAACCTCTATCAGCACTATCTTTCCATTCCAATCTTTAACACAAAAATCAAACCTCAATACATTCTTGTATTTACAATCATCAAACACATATTCTTTATCGTATTTGATATGATTATCGTTTAACCATTGTTCTGTTAATAATGTATATTGAGATATGCCAGCATTGATTGGGTTCTTATTGCATTTTGGACAAACATGATGATTAAATGGCATATTTATCCAATGATACCAACGCTTTGTAAACTCTTCTCCGCAAGAAGGACAGACAAACCTAAGCCTATTCCTAGCTGATTCTCTTAATTCTTCGTCTGTGGATAAAATAACACAATTTTCTTGAACACGACTTGCATATAATCTCATGTTATATGGCTTAAAAGGATTATTCCTATCCCATTTATCAAATGCTTTTGTTCTTTTATCAGAAACACCGCCATGATATGATAATTTATATTTATATCCTTCTTTATCGATACAAGCAACCTTATGCTTTGCATTAATTATGGACTCTAGCGGAATTAATCCTTTTTCAAGAAATTTTTCTTCAAAATTTTTTATGTGTTTACTTCCTATTTTATCACAACCATTATTATTTATTAACAAACTTTCTTTCTCATGGATTTCCCATGACGTTCAGACTATATCTTCGTTGATATTATCAACGTTAAGGCATTTCCATTTAAGGGATTTTCACCCACCCACTTGGGCCGTACTCCTGTTGTGAGCATTTCACCTCACCCTGTTATGGGGATAGTCGTTGAGGGCAAGTCCTGTACGGACAATTCCCTGCGGATTAAGCAATCTTTGACGTTTTTACTATTGTTTGGTCATTACCCTTACAAGTAGCCAAAGCTCTAAGCCTTTTCCCGCATATTTGCCTTAATTTGGGGCGCAATTCCACCCGCCTGCTGTTGCAGATAATACATCTGCTCATTTTTGGTCAAAGTCGGCCATATTTCCGCAACATCAGTTAATACATCATATAGGCTTCGAATTTGACCTTCATCATCTTTGACCGCAATTGCGTGTTCTTGATACCATGTCGTTAGCGCCTTACCAGTATCAGATGATTCATCTACAATCTGATTGAGGCGACCTTGCACCGTGATGAGCGCCCTGCTACCCTTAGCTGCGTTCCTCGTGATTTCTGTCATAGCCGTAAGCATACCAAGGGACTGTTCGAATGTATTATTACCTGTTGCCATTGCGGCAGACATATTGCCTAGATTTTGTGCTAATTGTCCAGACGAAACGGCATAATTATTTGACACAGCGTTGACCGCATCAATAATATGCTCTGCATTGCTAGCGTCAATATTAAACGCCTTCATCTGAGCAATAATAAATGATGCGCTATCACTTGCAGACATAGCCTCATCGGCTACATTCTGAAACGTAGTTGCAACTTTTGCTAGTGTGGCCGAATCTGAGTCATTGAATGAGTTTTTGCGGAACTCCAATTTTGTTCAATAGAGGTCGTTAATCTCTACCAGCGCCATAACGCGCATCTCATGGTTTTCCCATGACGTTCAGACTATATCTTCATCTGTATTACAGATGTGGGACGCTTCGACCCCACTTGGAGTCTACGGATATTATTTCAATCCTAGTCGTTGAACCTTCCGATAATTCAATACCGGCTTGGCTGCTGATTATCCAATCCTTATCTCTGTTACGCTTTGGTGTATAAGGCGCTAAGGATTTCCCAGCAATTCATCCCATTCCTCGTGTATGTCACCATACACCCAACCTATTCCGTTAAGTTGCGGCTTCAATCATTTCTGACGGTTACAAGTTATCTAATTGTATTATTTACCACCATTCCAACAATCAATTGTGAATACTATAATATATACAAACCAAAAAATCAAAAAACATGTAGCATATGCATTCATTATAATTTCCCCCATCTTGGGTCGTCATACCCGTATTCTGCCGTTCTTCTAGCTTCTTCTCTTGGCGTCTCATAGTGAATATTATATTTGCTTCTTGGTGCATCGTCAGGGCATGTTGGCATAAAAAGGTCGCCCGATTTAGTCTTTTTAACCAAATTCCTAATAGCCTTAATCAATGCAACCAAACCAGATATCATACATGCAGGCCAAACAAAAATAGCAAACACAATTGAGAGAAACATAATAGATACATCCTTTCTTTATTTTGTATCTATACTATAACATATATTAGATAATTTGTCAAGGGGTTTTCAATCCCTTCCTGAATATTTCTTCACCCTATATTTACTGGAGGGTCGCCCTGTATATTCGATTGACACATCCCTCATCAGGACTTCGCGCCCAATCTGCCCTTTTGTCCCAAATATTATACATTATTTGTGACAGATTCTTTAGGTTTTTCAACCATGGAATCATCCTTATCGTCTTTCTGCTTTCGCACTAATTCATTGTTAATAATCACACTCAGGCATATCTCATCCTCATGTTGTAGTGATAAGGCTCTTTAGGCTTTCAAGGGTTTAGGGGCTGTTCTCTATGCTGCTTTACCATCGCAACATACCGGCTCAGACCGATTTGGTTTACCGGTTCTTGCTACTGTCTTACCAGATTCAGATAATTTCTTTGTATAACTATCAAGTGCCGCGCCTTGTAGGTCAGACACCTTCTTAAATTCTGTTTGTGCATCATCCAGCGATTTTACTGATTGATACATTCTTTCAGTGACGTTGATTACACTATCCAAGACTTGACGATACTGTTGATATGTGAACATCAAATCTTTAGTAGAATTGTCAATGTTTTTAGTAGATTGATTTACTCCATCTAACCGTTCCTTGGTTCGTTGTGCGCCATCCGCTGTAACACCAATCTTTAATTTTGTGTCTTTATTGTTTTGGATTTCTTTAAGTTGTTTCTTTATACTCTCTTCATTCAGAATCGCATCGAGAATGATAGAGTAGTTAGAGTTACTTCCAGCCATTCATCACACTCCCTTTTTTATTTGTGAGTAGGCTATGAGGATTCCTTCAGCACAGTCATCCTCATTCTTTTTGCTACTTGGGGCAACCCATGCCAAATCGAGGCTAAATTCTTCATTCGCCATCTCTATGGCTTTTTTCTTCAGAACATCCCTTTGCAATCCAGCTCTAGTACCATCAAAGAGATTAAGGTCACCACGCCATTTACTTGGCATCAAGAAGCATGGCTTTATCTTGAAGCCAGCACATAATGCTAATATCACGCCTTGTACTGCACCCAATTTCTCTATGGTAGACGCGCCTTTTTTCAATGGCACTTCCTCAGCATAAAGAATTGTCGGCTTATACTGTCTAAATATACTTGATAATTCCATGGTAAGCCACATTACTCTGTCATGCCAATCGTCGCCCTTTGGTTTAATTGTCCCATATGCAATAAGCCGCCCATTATCAAATATAGACCATCCAGTAGATGACGTACTAGCATCTAATCCTGCTATAATCATATCTAGTCCACCTTGGTTGTTGTGACTTCTATGGCTTTATTGTGCATCTGCACTTTAAGCCCAGCCGCCTCCAACCCCTCTTTCATCCATTGTTTCATCTTACGTCTACCTATGCGCTTATTCAGCTCTTCCCATGCATCACGCTTTTTTTTGAATGCACCATCGCCAAATAGTGAACCGGTTGCGCCATTATATATCAATTCGGCTAAGTATGGTCTAGCATCCTGTCCGTAGAAATCACCAGCTAGACCAATATGTTGTCCATAATTAGAGCTGTTTGGGTCTGTACTACCAATGTTCATCTTATCTGGCTTATATGTGAACTCACCTCTGGTTGTTCTTTCATTTAGTGCTTTAGTTGGTTCGCCCATGCCCCATGCTCTATAGAAATCACCAGTCCGCTCATATTCCTCTGGACTATATGCCA